>ERZ1673751.116-NODE-116-length-114089-cov-10.654743_pt1 | contig 114089 bp, 109 predicted proteins | sample MGYA00580202_ERZ1673751 | MGnify/ENA primary metagenome ERZ1673751 (study PRJEB41218, sample SAMN15661780) | gut metagenome | host: Homo sapiens | place: Canada: London | collected 2015-08-20/2019-03-30 | study: EMG produced TPA metagenomics assembly of... | reverse complement strand
GATAATTAAATATAACAGTTATTAAATTTCCTAAAATATGTGAAATATCAACTGGGAGTTATTTACTTTTCTTCATATTTTTTAACGATACCTAAACTATAAACAGCCATAATTGCAATCGTTTCCATCATCACACCAATAACTGACAACAGAATGTATGGTGTATTTTGACCTTCTAACAGAGGAATGCCTAATATAATAAAAACGATTCCATAGATTATAAACAATCGTCCGGTTGCGCGATTGTAACCTTTCGCATCTTTTACTTTTATTGTTTCGGTATTAGCCCAGAATCCAACCGGATTCTTAGAAAACATATCTTTTATTCCTAATCCAATTATAAACACCCCGAAAAGTGACCATATAATAAACCCTATCATATTGTTTCTCCCTACAAATCGAATTAAAAGCCACCATAATGGGACAACGTCTCTGTTGCAAATTCTGTACCAACTCTCATAGCCTCGTAAATATCACCAATTAACATATGAGAACACACAAAGCCTGCATGGTAGCTATCTCCGCAACCAGTAGTATCAACTATTTCTAAAGCTTCATCAGCCGGGACAAAATACTTTTCACCATTATAATATGTAACACTTCCTTTATCAGCTAAAGATGCATTAAATAGTCCTTTATACTTCTTGGAAAATGCTTCAAATATCGGGAGAATTGATTCTTCTCCACTAATCAGGAAATAATCTATATATGGTGCATATTTTTCCATCTCCTTAAAATTACGATATTCTACAAAATCCACAGCCAATCTGAAGTTATTATTCTTTTTTAAATCTATAATTTGTTCAAAACAGCCTGCCCAGAAATGTATAAATACAACCTCTGATTTTTTTATAAAGTCCAATTCGTCTTGATTCAATATCATTTTATCAACAATATCACCCGTCCATGAATCATCTTTGTAATATCTGTCACCGTCAGCCGTAAGATATGTACGATTATTTGCAGTTACTTTATCCTCTTCAACTCTTACATGGCTTACATCTATTCTCTTATCAGAAATAGAATCCATAATAAATTTTGCGTAGGAATCCTGTCCTACTGCACCCAATATTGAAACATTAAACTCCTCAAATTTTGATGCATGAACTGCAAAATTAAGGGCTTCACCACCTGCACGCAATTCATCTGTTCCATCAAAAACATCTACACAGAGGCACGGAAGTGCCACTAAATTTATCATTCTTGTACCTCCCCAAATTGAATGTTGTCGATTGGTTTTTTAAAGTATTTTACTTTCTAACCGGTTTCTTATAAAGAAATACAATCGCCACTATCAGAATAATAGCCAACATCACCCACTGCACATAATTATCAAGAATTATAAAAAGTGGCGAATCATTCCAATCAGATATAAATATATGTATGTTTAAAAATATGTCTGTAAAGAAATGGATAAAGGCGGCTACAAGTATGTTATGTGTATATAAATACACAGATGCAAATGCAAATCCCCATACTCCTGTTATAATAAATCTGTATATAGCTTGTTCCAAAGAATCACATTCAACAGCATGTGCTATACCAAATATCACCATGCTTATGCCCGCATATAAAAGCCTTCTCTTAAACGTGGCATTTGCTCCTTGATAATACCCTTCGCAAACAAATGCTCTAAATGTAAGTTCTTCCCATAATCCTGTCGCAAGTTGCATAAAAATAAGGCAGGACACAACTATAGGCATGGTTGTATTTAACCAACTCTTTGCCCCTATCACCACATATGTAATGACATCAAACACCACATAAATAAACATAGCAGAGCAAGCAGGAACAGCATCCTTAAAGCAGTTCATATTGACAATACTTCTCATACTGTCTTTCTTAAACAATTTTACAAATATAATAAGCTCGACAGCGAAAAATAGTATTCTTTGAACGCTTTTCATCATATATCCCAAAGCACCATCAAAGTTGTTATTTATCAGAGGTGATGTGTAGTAAAGCAATAATAAAAACAATACAGCCAGAATAATACCTATCAACTTTTTGCTTTTCATAATGGTCTCCAATCTTTTCATAATTATCGGATGAAAGCATCATAAGGTGCTTTATCATCAAATGGCTTTCTTTTACTAAATTGCGCTGATTCATCAATGTGTGCAAATATAACGTCAGAATATTTTCTGATACCACTATGCCCTGTACAGACATATTCCAATTGAATGTGTTGGATATTATCAATCAATGCCTTCAATTTCACCAGAGACTTTTTGTTCATATCCGGATATTGGGTGAAAAAATCAAAAAAACTATATCCACCTTTTTCATTTATTGCAAGACAATCTCCGGTAAACAAAATCTTATCATCAACAATATAACAGGTATGCCCCAGAGTATGTCCGGGTGTAGGAATAGATTGTACCTTAATGCCTCCGATATCAAACTTTTCATTGTTATCTATGGCGTAATATCCTTCTTTAATTCTGACACAATTTTTAATCTTCACCCCTAATTTTGTCATACGATGGATGCTTCCATTCAAGTATGCGCTTTCCGCTCTCCCCAGGTACACTTGTGCATTTGGGTATATATTTGTTCCGCTTGTGTCAATTCCACCACAATGATCCACATCGGCATGAGTAATAAAAACATGTTTAATTTCTTCTGGATTAATACCTATTTGTTGAAAAGAATTTTCAACACCACGATAATTCAAATGTCCTGAATCAACAGCTATTGTCACGCCATTTTTGGTATAAAACCAAAGATTTACATCCCCTTGCCTGATACAACTTATTCCACATTCATAATTTCCTGTTTCTGCCGGATTGCAATATTTTTTCCCCTTCATAATATGGCGCTTTATTTTATCATCAAAAAAATACATAAACTTCATAGCAATTTTCTCCTCCTTATAATTATATTAGCCACTATAACCGAAGGGAAAATTTTTTGCTTTCAAAAATCTGCTGTTTTTCTGTTTATTTTAATACATCCGTAATAGAAACACCCGTTAATTTCTTACAAGTGTATGCAAGATGTGCCGAACTTGAGAAACCGCTTTCCTGCGCTGCCCAGGTAATTTTACTACCCGTGCTTATCAATCTGTATGCATATTCCATTCTGCGCATCAGAATATAACTTTTTAGCGAAATTCCCGCTTCTTCCTTGAATAAATGCGTCAACCTGCTTTCAGAAAGGAAAACTTTCTCCGCAATCTGCTTAACACTGTAACTTAACCATTCCCCAGAAATAACTTTGCTGATTATCAGTTCAATCCTTTCATCTCTTACGTTGTTTTTTCCTGTTGAAATACCCATGGCAAGAAACATATTTTCAACGATGCGTATAATTTCATTCTCCGGCAAATTGTGAATATCTTCTGATATCTCTGCAATATCATCCGAAACATTGCAGTAGGAATCACCTTTTATATATTGCTCCCGAATCTGTTCCGCAATAATGCTTGTAGGATCAATCAGCAGAAAAAAAGCGCAATTGTTTCCTACTTCAACTGCATGCCTGACTCTTGAGTCAAGCAGAATAATATTCCCCTGTATATTTTCTTTACCCACTGTAATTCTGCATCCTTTTTTCCCTGCAAACAAATGCAGAAATGGATGTTTATGAATGTCCGTCTTATAATATGATGGTATAATAACAATATATGAACTTTGAAAAATAAGACTACTCATTTTTTCGTCCTCATACTCCCTGCCCATCTGTCCAAACTCTCTATTGCGGTACGCTAATTAAAGCTCTGCAATTTTTGTCTCGATACGTGGGCAAAACTCTATTATCGGTTCAGCAGATACCTAACTGCGTATTCTAACTCAACATCTCTTTCAAACACGATTTTACCTTTTTCCATGGCTTCTCTATCATAATTATCAATAGAGAAAATGGTCTTTGCATTTTCACCGGTTATCGGAATTGCAACATCAAGAGGGATTTTGTTTTCCCGGGTATGATCCGTGTCAATGAAAGGCTCCCCATCCTCGGAAAGGCTCAAAAACACCGGATAGTTCACACAGATATGATCTGTAAGATAAATATACCCTCCATTATTCTGATTGACACCACTGCTCGCAGTAATCCCCATCAAAGTCACATTCGGACAGTCTCCGAGGAATTTCGCCATTCCGTCGCCTGCACTCATACAATTGGAATTGACCAGCACGACAACCGGAATATCCGCATATCTTCCATCCGGAAATATATATTGGCTCTCCACAACATGATATCCCTGTGCATCCTCATATCCAAATGAAACCATATGAGACTTTTTATCAGTGAAAAGTGAAGCAAGCGCACCCGCTACGGAATCATAGCCGCCTCCGTTATTGCGAATATCTATTATAAGATATTTCATGCCCTTATTCTCTAAATTCTCAATTAAATCTGCATAATATTCTGTAAGTTCAGGATAATAGCCCTTTTTCATTGCAGAAATATTATCCCAAAACGCATCATAGCATTCGCTTATTATTTGAAGATACCCGCATCTGTCATCGAGCATACAGGAATAAAAGTTTTGGTAATCGTCATCGTCATGCAATAAGCATTTTATAGCTACTGATAATCTATCCTCATAATTGCCTGTTTTCTGAACCGAAATACTCCGTTCGTCTCCGTTATCATCAAGGAATGTAATGGAAACGCTCTCTCCTCCCTTTCCGGCAAGGAAAATAGGTCGGAAGATATCTTCATTTTCCTCTACCGGAAATGATAATCCTGGATAGATACATTCTACATCCTCAACGGCTTCATTGATGTCTCGGTTGTCCCATGAAATAATCGTCGTTCCATCGTGAATACCTTTTGTGGCTGCCTCACATCCGGGCTCAACCAAAACAGCAATTACACTGCCATCGTCAATGCGAATCATGGACAGACCATAATCGTTTCCGGAAAGGTACTCACACGTAGCGAATCTTGTGTCATCTGTAAGATATGGTTCAACATGCGAATCATAGAAATAATATGTAACCTCAGTAACGATTGCCGAATAAGCTGCTTCATCCCTGTTTCTTTCAGCCTCCTCAACCCTTGGCAGGTATGTCTCAAGCAACTCATCATAGTCGATCTCTTTCCATGAGTTAAGACAGTATTCCTGTTCCATTGTTTTCAGCATTTTCTTAAAGCTCTCTGTATAACTGTATCGGGTATAATTGTGTACCATTGGCGCAGAGATGGAATTAAGTATAAAAACAAAGCATAATACTGCTGATGACAGACAAACCATAACCGATCTGATCACGCGGATGAAGACTGATTTAATGTTAAAAATAAATAGTACGGGAATAAGTGCCTCCAGATAAAAAAGCTTAAAATGACGAATGAAAAGATTCCCATAAATACCCCAGTGTACGAATGCAGCTATAGCAGGCAAAATACAAAGAATGCGGGGTACAAGATACTTTTTCTCTTCGTCTAAGAGCAGGGCATATGACAGCCAATACAACGGGATATGCGAATATACCAAGTGCAATTATGCAGTTTCCGGTTTTCAATGTCAAATAAAAAAGATACATCCGCTTCCTCCTTACGTGGAACAACTCTACGTCCTTACCAGATCCCTGCCAAATCCTACAACGAAATTCTCATATTATGATACTTGGCTACAACATCTTCAAACCCAACAGATCGGTATAAGGAATATCCATCCTCTGTTGCCTTTAATTCAATAATGCTCACGTTTTCTGCTTTTGCGTCCTCCAACATCATGTTCATTAATTTCTTAGCATATCCTTTTTTCCTATACTCTGGCTTCGTATAAACATTCAAAACAGTCCCCGACTTCCCGGTAATAAATGATGGGCTCATAGGTTTTTCCACGATCAACAAGAATGCACAGGAAACGATATCCTTCTCATTGCGTGCAACATAGACCATTAGATCCCTATTAAGATGTTTTTCATAATAACCTGGCAATAATGACTCTATCAATTTTAAATCCGCAGCCTCAATTTCTCCTAAATCCTCTTGCAAATATGCGATTCTAAGTTCTGTCAACATACCTGTATCTTGAGCAGTTGCTTTTTCAAATGTCATTGTCATTCCTCCTAATGCTTTTCTCTTTCCTCAGCATTTTTCATAAATTTCATAAACAAGTCCTCCGCTGCCTTTGAAATTTTGCTTTCTTCTTTAAGCATTCGGATTATTTTTTTCACCATATTCAGGTTTCGCTTTCTCACATAGCTTTACAATTTCTTCAATTTCCTTTTTGTAACTATTGTTTTCTGGTACTTTTCTCACTTTGTATCCTCCTTCATACAACATAGCATTCGCTTCTCATACATTACAGGAAACGATATTTTCCTTTTCCATGCCCTTGAACTTTCTCGATTATATTATTTCTTAGCAGGAGTTGCAGCACTTCTGAAGCCCGTGTTGACTTTAATCCTGTAACCGATTCTACAACTGTACGTCCAAAAAATGTTTCTTTTCCACAATACTGATATAATGCTAAAATATTACTGCGCGTTTTGCTATTTATCGCTTCATCAATATTCGCTATTTTTATTGCAATGTCCGCTTTTTCTTCCCCAATGTCCGCTTTTCCTTCTGCAAATATATGAATCTGCCACAGTCTGGATACAAATACTGCCAAATGATGAATGATCTGATCCATATTCAGGTTTTTATAACTGAATTTTTTCTCTTCAGAAAAATCATACTCCAAAGTCGCACGCAATTCTGATGCACTTCCATACATCACCGTTGCGCCATTTAGTACCCATTCTTTCTTCGTGATATTATAATCCCGAATCCTTCCTGCATGGCTGTAAATACCCGTAAACAATTTTCTATGAATTGAAATGTATTCATTTGGTGTAAAACTAAATGCCTTTTCAGATAGAATTTTGGCTATTCGCAATGATACCTTATCTGCTTCCTCTGTCCTGTCTGTCTCATCCGACTTCGGATTTTCCTTATAATAGCTATTTAATAATTCCCCTGCTTCATCAATCGAGATATCACCTTCAATATTCTTGATTGCTGTGTCAATCAAGTATTTGGATGGTCGAAGCCCATCTACAGCTTGCAGTCCTATTGCGGTATGCCACGCATATCCCTTGTCTCTTTTTTCAGGCTCTATTTCCTTTATATATTCCTTGAATGGGTCCTGTTCCATACAATACTTCTCCTTTTCCCAAAATCATAACTTCCTAAAAACACTTATCCAGAATATCCGCATCCAATCCTTTTCGCCCGGTAATCGCCCCAATCACAAAATACAGGACTGCACCGACAAGAAGTCCCCATACAACGGCGTTGATTCCTCCGACATGGATGTTGTATGTGGCGAAAATGTAAGTCGCAACCGCGCCGATACTGCTGCATACTGCCGCCTGTTTTGTTCCCTTTTTCCAGAACAAACCACCGACAAGCGGCCAGAAGAAGGTACATTCCAAACCACCAAACGCAAACATATTTAACAAGAAGATGATATCCGGCGGATCGATTGTCAGAACCATCACAACTGCGCCAAGCACCATCGTAAGAATAGTGCTCACAAGCTTTACATGCTTCTGATAAGATTCATTTTTCACCGGATCATCCTTCACCACATAGTTCTTCCATAAATCCTTGACGATTGCCGCGGTCGCAAGAATCAGAAGGGAATCTGCGGTCGACATAACAGCTGCCATCGGTGCAGCAAGGAAGATTGCTGCAACTCCCGGCGGCATGATCTTCTGCACGATATATGGGATAAAATAATCGGACGTCGGAAGGTTGTCTGCATCGACCAGCGCGCCTGCCCATGTTCCAGCCAGATGCATGCCAATGATTACGAAGCTGCATGTCAGCACACCGATCCACATCGCTTTGTGCATACTCTTGGTATCCTTAAATCCCATCGCACGCACGGCTGTCTGCGGAAGTCCCAATGTTCCGAATCCAACCAGAATCCAATAACTAAGCAAACCTCCCGGCGTATATTTCGAGAAGATATCGTCGTACACGTCCGGCAGATTTGCAGCCAGTCCCGCATCGATTGATGCAAGCCCGCCGCCCTCTTTTAAGACGAAAAATATAAACAGGAATGTTCCAATACACATAACGATTCCCTGTATCGTATCCGTAATCACAACCGCACTGAATCCGCCGATCGCCGTATACAGAATCACGACCGTTCCAAAGATCAACAACGATGTCACATGATCGAGTCCTGTTATGGATGCGATCAGCGTCGCGCCACCTGTGAACTGACTGATCATCTGTGCAATGAAAAATGCAATCAGTCCAAGGCTTGTAAATATCACAAGCACATCGCTTTTGTATCGTGCCTTGAAATAACCGACAACCGTAACCGCACCAGCTCTACGGGATACAAGTGCCAGTTTATTTCCAAGCACGCCAAGCACCAGAAATGTAACCGGCACCTGAATTGCGGCGATCCACGCCTGTGCATATCCATAGGTAAGTCCAGCCGCTCCCGGACCGGAAATAAAGGAACTGGCAGATGTATATGTCGCCATAATCGTCATCGCAAGCACGATGCCGTTCATATTTCTTCCGCCGATAAAATATTTGTTCTCCGCAGATGTATGCAAACTTTTCTCTGCTTTTTTGCTGTACGCAAAGCTCACTACAATATTGAATAAAAGATATCCGAGAAACACGGATAAAATGATAATCTGATTACTGCTCATCCTCTGCATCCTCCTCATACGAAAAATCTACAAACACGAATCTGAGCAACCAGAATACCCCTATGATTGCAATCACAACTGTCCCTAACACAGAAACCACAAACCATGCCGGCATATGGAACAACGTCCAATCCACCGAGTTCAACAAGAACGCCGTCAGCACATGCCACAAAAAGCAGATTCCGACAACGATCAGTGTGGCTCTGATTTCTTTTACACACTGCTTATGTTTCTCTTCCTTCGTTAATTTCTTCATTCTCCACGCTCCCTCTCTTCCGATCTCATATATAAAAGCGGGTACGGATTTCCTTCCTCATCCAGATCCGTTCTTTTATACGTCGCAAATCCCAGATGCTCGTAAAATCCTACCGCGTCCGGATTTTGTTCATATTCCAGTCCGAACACACACATCTGTACCGGTCCATAATAGGATACCAGCTTCACGCTTCGTCCAAATGTGCGCCGCATGATCGAATCGAAAATATACATACCTGGGAATTTTTGTGCCTCACCTTTTAATTTCATTGCTTTCCCTTTCGCTTTTGCCTTTTTTCAGATGTTCTTTCAACAAAAATACCGGCAAATATGTAAGACTAAAATCAAGCAGTGCAATAAGCATCAACCATTTATTCGGTGAGAAAAAACCTGCCAGCAAGAAGAATACGAAAGGAACTCCCGGCACTCCGGAAACATGACATCCTAATCCTGATACTCTAGCTGAAAATAATCCATATACGCCTTAAATCTGTCTTGTGCGGTCAAACATGTATCTATCAAATACCCCCGCTCATTCTTCCACTCTTTCAATCCCCGATAATAAAATTCCTTGATATCATCCTCAATGATAAAAGGTGTAATTCCATTACGAAGACATTCTTTGAACATGATCAGTCTGCCAACACGTCCATTTCCATCCTGAAACGGATGAATTTTTTCAAACATATAATGAAATTCTATAATATCTTCCAATGTTTTTGCAGAATTGGCATTATACTGTTTTAATAATTGTCTCATTTCTTTTGCAACCTGCTCCGGTTTCGTCGTCACACTCCCACCAACTTCATTTGCAAATCTTTTATAATCACCAACCGCAAACCATGATTTGCGACTATCCGATGTGCCCGATTTCAAAATAGCATGAAGCTGCTTAATAAAGGCTTCACTTAACTTATAATGCGCCTGTTCGATAATCAGATCTATACATGTAAAATGATTTGCCGTCTCTACGATATCATCAACATTTACGGTACCATCCTGTATCCCAATTGTGTTCGTTTCAAAGATATATCTTGTTTGATCGTGCGTAAGTCTGCTTCCCTCTATATGATTTGAATTATATGTTAATTCAATCTGTATCTTATGATATATTCCACCCGAAATACCCGATTCTTTTTCCATTCTCAAACGTGACAGTAAATCTGTTTCTATCTTCTCTGTCCGTTTCTTCCTCTGTGGCTTTACTGCATCTTCCGGTATATCCCACGTTTTCCCGTCTAAAACAGCTCCCGGTATTCTTCCATTTGTGCAATAATTTCTCACACTTCTCTCTGATATATTCCATTTTGTAGCAGCTTCTTTTACGCCAATATATCTCATACATACCTCCATAAAACAAACGTTTATCGGAATAATTATAGCATTATCGGCAATATATCTCAATGATATTGACCTTGATTTTCAATTTTATTTTGCCGATAGCTCCTCTGCATTTTTCCGCAACCACTTATAATCCGATTGCTTCGCCCGCTCCAGATACGCTTCTAATCTCGGTGAGTTGAGCTTCGCCAATACATGCAACGCCATGATTTTTTGATATTCATCTTCCGAAGAACCCGCCGGATATTTCCCACAATCCCAAAATTCAAACGCATAGCGTTCCGCACATTCCGGCTTTAATTCCACCATCGTCCAAAGTGCCATTCTGGAAGTATATTCATACTCCGATTTAATAAATGAAAATATAAGTTCCAGATCACAACCCTCGCAATCTCCAAGATGCTTCGCAAACTGCCACTCTGCATTCACATATTTTGATCCAATGCTTTTTTTTGCAAGCAATTCAAACCAGTCCCTGTGCAACACCAGTTTCTCTTCTACAAGCTCCTCACACTCATTATCTCTGGCTATTACAAACAGCAATGCATGGATCCGCCCATTTTGTGAACTTTTTAATTTCTCGATATAGTTTTTCTTTATGATTCATAATTTCCTAATTCCACCGTATTATCTGCCATTTTTAATTCAGACGCAGCCACTTGTGCATTCTCCCTCTGCACCTTATCCATATATTTCGTTGTCGTCACCGCCTGAATACATGCAACTGCACAGACGATCGCCCAGAAGATTGCAAATACAATAATATTCTCAAGATTCAGGCGCTCTTTGCGCGTTTTGTCACATTCCACATCATCCCGGTACTTCTCTGTATTTCTCTGCCGCCACATAATTACCGCAAGAATAAGCCAGACGCTGTCCAGAACCAGACACACGGTGAACAGAAATGTACAGATATCCTTCATAAAATGCCCCTTCATAAAATGCCATTTGATCAGATACATCACATCCACCACCAGAAACAAGACAAAGCATGCGAAATACATCCACATCCCAATCCGGCTGTGCTTTGCAAAAAGCGATCTTCCTGCCTCACGCGTCTTCGGAAGATTGTTCAGATTATTCCCATATATTTTTTTATTATCCGGGATTTCGTAGCCGTAGGCCCGCAAACGGGCAAAATACAGCTTTGCAGCGAAAAGCACAACATAACACGGAAGTCCTACAAGCACACCTGTATAAACAGCCATGATATAGAACACCTCTGTACCGGGGATTTCGAGAAATGAAAAAACCAGACCGATAAGCAACAGCACCGTAAATATAAGTGCACAGTATTTCGCAGTTTTTGCAGTTATGTTGTCGAATTTTATTTTCATAGATCCGCACCTCTCTTCCTTGACACGATTATATGCTTTCTCCCCATTATTCAAGATCATTTGCGTCTTCCTTTTCTCGTTCCCACACCTCCCGCTTGACCTTTCCACTCCGGGCATTCATCACGCGCACCTGCATAGTCTTGTCATCCTTCCATGTCGCATATACACCGATTGGCTCATGGCAGCCCGCTTCCATCTCACGGACAACCGCACGCTCGGCACGCAGACAGCCCTCTGTCTCCGCATCACTGATTGTCTCTGCCATATGATACGGAAGAGTCCCCTCACACGCCTCGATCGCGATAATACCCTGTCCGGCTGCCGGAAGCATCACATCTACATCGAGATATTCATAGACAAGATCCAGTTCCTTCTCGATACCTAACCGTTCGATTCCCGCCGCCGCAAGGATGATCGCATCATATAAGCCATCCCGCAATTTCTGTATGCGCGTCGTGACATTTCCCCGAAGTTCCATGCACTCTGCCTGTGGGTATATCTCCTTAATCTGGCTGCGTCTGCGCAAGCTTCCGGTTCCCACGGTAAATGTATTCTTCGACCGGATATCCGTATCCGCACGATAGATCAGCACATCCTGCACGCAGGCACGCGGCAGAACGCCCGCAATGCCAAGCCCCTTCTTACATGGATTCGGCATATCCTTCGCGCTGTGTACCGCCAAATCGATCGTACCAGAAAGCAGCGCTTCCTCGATTTCTTCTACAAACACTGCCTTGCCTCCAAAGGAACTGATTGCCGCCTCTTTCTGCTTGTCACCCTTTGTCGTCACGATCACTTTCTCAAACCGCACATCCGGGTAATGCTTCTTTAATTGTTCGATCACCATATCTGTCTGAATCTGCGCAAGTCTGCTTCCCCGCGTCCCGATCCGGATTCTCTGTTCCTGCATTTTTGCCTCCACAATTGCTGCAAATCTTCGTTTTCTTGCCCGTTCATCCGGCTCCTCTGCCAGAATTTTCTCCCGGATAGCTCCAAGCTCATCCGCGATCTGACCATAGTCTGTCCGAAGTGTCTGCCGGATATCCTTCTTGATCTTCGATGCAAGCATCGGACTGTTGCCTCCGGTAGACACCGAAACAACGACCTCCCCCTGCTTGATGATTGCCGGGAAATAGAAATCACAATCCTTCTTCACATCGACCACATTTACCAATATATGCTTACTTCTGCAAAGCTCCGCATACTGCGAATTAAGCTCCGCATCATCTGTCGCCATGATTACAACGTCCATGCCGGAAATGTCTGCCTCTGTGACTTCCCGCTTCCACACCCGGATTCGTTCCGGCTTTTTCTGGCAATTACCATCAATATTTTCTACTATGCCTGCTGTTTCATCTATTCGTTCCGTATCTGCGATAGCCAGCAGTTCCGCGCAGATCTCCGGTGCTACCACCGTTACACATGCGCCAAACTCACACATCTGTGCCGCCTTCCGCGCTGCAACTGCACCGCCGCCTACGATCAGACATTGTTTATCATCGAGTTGTATCATGAATGGAAAATACGCCATCTTCTATCCCCTTTAATACGTGATTTAAGTCCTGTGCATCCAGAACGTCTTTCAACTGGTACAAAAGCCACATCGCGGATTTCTCGCCAAGCTTCTCCGTGATGTCCTTCCTCGTCCCGACAAATGCACGAAATGCAAGCAGCTTCTGCATCTCGTCCACATGTTCTTCAATCAGTAATTCAATCTTCTTTGCCTCGGAAAGTTTCTTTCGGTTATTTTCCGTCGCAAGCGACTTAATATAGTCGAGATCTTTCACGACGCAGCTGGAAAGTCTTCCGATCTCTGCATCAATATCCCGTGGAATCGCAAGGTCTAAGAACAACTGTGGTTTCGTTTCCTTCCGTACTTCCGCTACGTTATCTGCAAGAAATGTATAATGCGGACTGTCCGTCACACTAATAATCACATCCGCCCAGTTTAGATATTCATACCGTTGGTCGTAATGCACCCATTGCACCCGCTCATGTGAGAGGATTTTCTGCAATGCCTGCTTATGCTTCCGGCTCGTCCCGACGATCTGTACCTGCGTATCCGCATCGAGCAGATCCCGCATCACGATGCTTCCCATCTGCCCGGCAGCTCCGATGATGAGGATATGTTTTCCCGCACCAGACTCCAACGCCGCCGTACATGCAAGTGTTCCGACGGATACCGGAAGATGCGTCATCTGTGAAGTCTCAGCCACTTCCTTGGCAAGCCGCAGTGCCCCCTGAAATACCATATTCATTTCCGCATCGGTCTGCCCGCGCTCTTTCGCCGCAAGATACGCCTGCTTGACCTGTCTTATAATTTCAACCTCTCCAAGCACAGCAGAATCCAGTCCACAGACTACGCGGCACAGATGTGTCAGGCAGCTTTTTCCTTCATACCGCATAGCCGCACCCTTCAACGCCTCGACCGGGAATTTCTTTGTATCCGCAAACTGCTGTTCCAGCCATACGAAATCCGTGTCCGTGCCGCTCATATAGATTTCGCTTCGATTACATGTCATAAGTAAAACCAACCCGGCTTCCGGATATGTCTTCGCCACGGCACCTGCCAGTTTTATCTGTTCCTCATCATTGCAGGCAAAGCACTCCCGCTTCGCCGCTGTTAAATTCTTATGTGTGATACTGATGCATATCATAGGTGCTTCTTCCTGTTAACTGTTTTTATTCATATACATACTACATATTATAATTGACATTCTTCTTTCAATCAACCTTAGAAATTGCTCTTGCTTCCGGTTCTGGGTCTTCTACTTGGTTTTCTATCTCCGAAACCCACGTCGTGGTTTTTTCAGCCCGTTTCCCGCTCGCTACGCCCACATCCTGTCAGCTTACCACGCAGAAACGGCAGGAATCCCCTTCCTGCCGCTCAAATAATCTTATTCGATTACAAGTTCTTCCCTGGTCACATTTTTTTCCTCGTCAATATGGAATGCGTTCAATACCGGGTTCTCTAAATCCATCAAAGAAAGGATCAGATAATTCACCTTGGAATCATATGCCAGACGCTTGTCCTCCTCGGACGGGCGTGATGGGGATTCCGGATGAGAATGGAAGTTGCCAAGCAGCTGGTATCCATTTGCACGCATATCCTTGACTGCGGCAAGCTGCTCCTTTGGGTCCATCGAGAAATGCTCGTTGCTCGCATCGATATTCGTGAGCAGATATACCTTCTTGATGTATCTCTTTCCATCTTCAACGACACCGCCGATCAATCCACAGGATTCATTTGGCAGCCCCTTCTTGCAATGCTCCAGAATCTTCTCATAATCTGCTTTTGTCATCACTAACATGGCTCTACCTACTTTCCGTCACACTCGACCTGTTCATAATCAATCAGCTTGTGAATCGTCGGATGGTCGCCACAGATTGCACATGTCTTATGGTTATCCGGAAGCTTGATCGTATGGAATTCCATCTTCAATGCATCAAAAGTCAGAAGCTTGCCTGTGAGCAGATCGCCGACGCCGATCAGGTACTTGATTGCTTCCATCGCCTGTAAGCTTCCGATGACACCTCCCATCGCACCGATGACGCCAGCCTGCTTACAGGTTGGAACTGCATCCTTTGGTGGTGGATTCTTGAATACACAACGATAGCAAGGGCCTTCTCCCGGCACATACGTCATAAGCTGGCCCTTGAAACGGATGATACCTGCATGGGAAAATGGCTTCTTCGCCATAACACAGGCATCATTGATCAGGAACTTCGCCGGGAAGTTATCGGTTCCATCAATGATGAAATCGTAATCCTTGATCAGATCCATGATATTTTCTGAGGTTACAAATTCACGGTATGTATTGACTGTGACGTCCGGGTTCATCGCATTCATTGTCTCTTTTGCGGATTTTACCTTCGCTTTGCCTACATCTGCAGTTCCATGAATGATCTGTCTCTGCAGATTTGAAAGGTCAACCTCATCGGCATCGACAATACCGATCGTACCAACGCCGGCTGCTGCCAGATACATTGCTGCAGGTGCACCGAGACCTCCGGCACCGATGATCAGAACCTTGCCGTTCATCAGTTTCTTCTGTCCTTTTACACCAACTTCCTGCAGAATGATATGACGGCTGTAACGTTCCATCTGTTCATTCGTAAATGCCATTAAAATGCGCCTCCTCCCATGAAGTACAGGAACTCTACTGCATCTCCGTCCTTCAGTTCTGTCTTGTCAAATGCGTCGCTGTCAACAAAGTCATCGTTGACGGTAACTGTTACATAATCCGGATTCTCCACCTTCTCATCTACGATGAGTTTTGCGATGGTTGTTCCTGCTTCTACTTCCTTCTTAACGCCTGCCACTACAACTGGCATTTATTTATCCTCCTTTATTCCAAACAATTATGAAGTTTTTACCCTATCTATGAGTTGTATATAATTACTATTCTACGCAGACCCGCTCTCGCTCACTTCCACACGCAGTGGTACTAAATTCATGACAAACGAGTTTACCATTCATTAAGTACCAGCGTGTTCCAATGGTCTGCTTTAGAATTAGTAATTATATACAACTCTATTTACCGAATTAAACTTCATAATTGTTTGTAATTAACTTTGTGTGTCTTACTCCAATATCATTTTCACCTTGCCTTCCAGCTCCGGGCGCTTTACCAGTCCGCGGATACGGTCAACTTCCCTGCCATCCTTGAAGAAAAGTATCGTTGGGGATGCCATTACCTGATATTCCCCGGCAAGGTCTGCGTCGAAATTCACATTGACCTTGACAACCTTGACCTGATCCTCGTAATCATCCTCGATCCCGCCAAGAATCGGTGATAACTGCTTACATGGGATGCAACTGTCAGAATAAAACTCTACGATCACCGGAAGCTTCTCTTTCAGCACTTCCGCTTCAAACTCTGCGGTTCCTACTCGTTTTGCCATCGCTGCCTCCTACTCTTCGACCTTCTTCACGATCAGATCGTATGTGCCGTTCTCGTTGTCAATCAGCTTTAAGATCTGCTGCCCTTCTTCCTTGAAGCTTCGTGGTACGTTCTGCACCGGCTCACCGTCGTTCATGGTAACTGCAAGCACCTGACCGATCTCCAGCTCTTCCATTGCTACCTTTGCCTTTACAAATGTCATCGGGCAGACAACATCTGTGATATCAACTGTCTCATCAATCTCAAAATCACCCATTATAAGCCTCCTTTATAACTTCCTTAAATTTATCGATTCCAACACGCTCCAGTGTAAAACGGAAACGCTCACTTGGATTTGCGTAATCATCAAAAAACTGAATGGCTGCATCTGTCACACGGAATAACTGTTCCTCCGATGTGATAACCGGAAGGAAGGATTCTCCCTTGCAGATCTGATTTCCGAACAAACCACCGAAGGATACGAGATATCCGCTCTCGCCCTTCCATGCATCTGTCGGACACGCCTTGGCACATCTGCCACAGTAATTACATTTGCTTGTATCGAGTGTCAGCTTGCCATCCTCGATCGTGATCGCATTCTCGCGGCACGCCTTCACACAGACACCACACATGATACAGCTTGGCTCATCGTAAGAAACAACACATGCGCCCTTGATTCCGACATCATTTTCCTCTGCCTTTAAGCAGTTGTTCTGACATCCGGTCACACCAAACTTAAACTTATGCGGCAATTCTCTCGCATAATACCTTGCGTCTAATTTCTTCGCAATGTCGTAGCTGTCGATATTTCCGCTCGGACAGATCTGATTTCCCTGACATGCAGTTACGGTACGCACACGCGGTCCACACACGCCCGGCTTACAGCCGCCCTTTGCGAGCTCTTCCTTTACTTCCTCGACATCATCAAGCTTGACAAATGGAATCTCCACACTCTGTCTCGATGTCAGATGGACATGTCCATCTCCATATTTTTCTGCTACTTCGGCAATCTTCTTCAGATTTTCCGCCGTCAGATTTCCTCCGACTACCTGTAAACGAAGCGAGAAGTTGTTCTTCTGCTTCTGTCTCATAAATCCACCTTTTTTTAATGCTGCATAATCAACTGCCATCTCTTTTCATCCTCCTGTTGGTAATGCATACCACGACGTCTAAGCGAGTGCCGCTTTGAAATCTTCGATCAGATCCTCGATATCCTCTATGCCCACACTGATTCGGATCAGATCGTCGAAGACGCCTGCATCTTCTTTTTCTTTTTCTGTGCTATGTGCATTCAGCGTTGACTCCGGATGAATGATCAACGTCTTCGTGTCTCCGATATTCGATACGATCTTTGGAATACTCAGGTTGTTGATAACGGAAAATGCACGTTCCTTTGATCCTACACGGATCGTTAAGATTGCACCATATCCATTTGCAAGCACTTTATCTGCCACCTCATGCCAGGGACTACAGGCTAAACCCGGATAGTTCACCGTGATATCCGGGTATGTATTCAAAAACTCTGCAAGCGCCTTTGCATTACTGCAGGCACGCTCCATCCTAAGTCCCAGCGTCTCCATTCCAATCAGATTGTAAAATGCCGTCTGCGGTGCCATACAGGCTCCCGTATTGCGGAACAACCCATTCCGAAGCTTTGCTGTATAAGCCATTTTACCAAATCGCGCGTATTCTGCAACCCCCGGATATTTCTCTTTGTTCCATTTGAACCGTCCGCTTTCTGTGATCACACCGCTGATCGCGTTGCTGTTACCATTGATATATTTCGATGTGGAATTGACCACGATGTCTGCGCCCTTCTCAATCGGCTTTACCAGATATGCCGTTGCCACGGTGTTATCCATCACAAGCGGCAGATCGTGCTGATGTGCCAGTTCGGCAAGTGCCTCGATATCCACGACATCGAGCTTCGGATTGCCGATCGTCTCTGCAAATATCACACGCGTCTTCTCATTGATCGCTGCCTCTACCGCATTCACATCGCTGATATCTACGAACACCGTCTTGATTCCAAATGCTTCGAAATCATGGAACACATCAATCGAACCGCCATACAAACTGGTCGATGCAACGATCTCCTGTCCGCATGTCACGATGTTCAAAAGAGCGTTCGTGATGGCGGCCATACCGGATGCGCAGGCAACCGATGCAAGTCCTCCTTCCAGTGTCGTCATGCGTTCCTCAAAGGCAAGTATCGTCGGGTTATTGATTCGCGTATACGAAAATCCGGTTGCCTTATTGTGAAACAGTTTCTCGTGCTGTTCCGCAGATGGCTGGTAAAAAGCACTTGACTGATACACAGGTGTGAGTGTCGCGCCGGTATTGGCATCGCCCATTTTATTTCCATGTAAAAGTTTCGTATTAAACTTCATACCAGCGCCTCCTAAATATAATCTCTTCCTGCAACGATCGTACCCTCATATGTGGATGCGGTTCTTATCTGTCTGCTGACCTCTTCCTCATTTGTATCACCTGCAAATACGAGATCATAGGTTCCGGCAAGTGTCTTGTCCTGCTTCTCATTGACAAGCAGTAATACAACAAGTCCGGCACGGTGCAGATGCTTCACAACGGTCTCGATTGCCTCGCCATCGGCCGGTGCGTACAGGTATGTATGACGTCCTTCGATGCTAAGTGCCTTCTCCACTTCCTCGACATACGCACGGTTGATCGTCTTTCCTTCCACGAACTTCACTGTAATTGCCTTCTGGCTCTTTAATGCGGCTCTTGTATTTCTGTCAACTCTGCCCTCGTACAATCCGGTTTCCTCGGTATGTACCTGCTCTACGACACCGCAGGCAGAAGTCATATTTGTAACACGGTCGATCAGGATGAACTCACCCAGTGTCTTATGATTCTTAAATTCATCGACCACGATCTTATCTGCCAGAGAAATCTTGCAGACCGCAATCTCATTTTTGCTTAAGCTGCTAACCTTCTTTTTCTCACCGGTGTTGACATCGATTGCATATTCGATATCTGTCACGGCACCAAGGATCGTCTTCGTGCCAAGCTTGAAGAAGAAGTTCTTGCCATTTTGCAGTTCCTCATCATCCATCCACAGAAGCGTTGCTGTGATCGAAGAAGCAACCTTCGCGCCGGATGCAACTGAGAGAACACAGCCTCTTGATACGTCCACCTCTCGGTCAAGCTGGATGGTAACCGGCTGTCCCTTCGTTGCGGATTCGCTGTCCTTGTCACCGATGTAAATGCTCTTTACCTTCGCTGTCTCGTTGCTTGGAAGTGTTGTGATCTCGTCGCCCACATGAATGCTTCCATGCTCGATCTGTCCCTGAAATCCACGGAATGTATGATCCGGACGGCACACACGCTGTACCGGCATATAAAAGCCCTGCTCACTGTCGTCCTCTGCAATATCGATATCCTCGAGGTACGGAAGCAATGCCTTGCCTGTGTACCAAGGAATATTTTCTGACTTTGTTGTAACGTTGTCACCCTCGGTTGCAGAAACCGGAATGATCGTTACATTTGGAAGTGACAGCTCTTTTGTAAGCTCCGCAATCTGCTTCTCGATCTCACGGAAACGTGTCTCATCGTAACCGACAAGATCCATCTTATTGACAGCAAATACGAAGTACCGGATACCCATCAATGCACAGATTCTTGCATGCCGTCTTGTCTGGACAAGCACGCCCTGCTTTGCATCCACCAAGATTACGGCAAGGTCTGCAAAGGATGCTCCGACCGCCATGTTTCTTGTGTACTCTTCATGTCCCGGTGTATCCGCCACGATAAAGCTTCGCTTGTCTGTTGTGAAATACCGGTAGGCAACGTCGATCGTGATACCCTGCTCACGCTCTGCCATCAGTCCATCTAACAGAAGGGAGTAATCGATTGCACCGCCGCGGCTTCCGACCTTACTGTCTAATTCAAGTGCCTTTTCCTGATCTGCGTAAAGCAGCTTGGAATCATATAAGATATGTCCGATCAATGTGGATTTTCCATCATCCACACTACCGCAAGTGATAAATTTTAATAATCCGCTCATCTTAGAAATATCCCTCCCGTTTTCTTCGTTCCATGCTTCCGGCTGCCTCATTGTCGATGACACGCGTTGTACGCTCGGAAGAAACTGCTGAAAGTGTTTCCTCTATAATTGCATCCAGTGTATCTGCGGTTGACTCGCATCCACCGGTCAGCGGGTAACATCCAAGGGTACGGAAACGCACGCTCTTGTACTCGATCTTCTCGCCCGGCAGAAGCTTCATCCGATCATCATCTACCATGATGATATTTCCATCCCGGTATACGACCGGCCTCACCTTTGCAAAATACAGTGATGGGATCTCGATGTTCTCACGCTTGATATACTGCCAGATGTCCTTCTCTGTCCAGTTCGAAAGTGGGAATACACGAACTTCCTCTTTCTTCTTGATCTTGGAATTGTAAAGCTTCCACATCTCCGGTCTCTGGTTCTTCGGGTCCCATGCGTGATGCTCATTTCTAAAGGAGAAGATACGCTCTTTGGCTCTTGATTTCTCCTCGTCTCTTCTGCCGCCACCAAAGGCTGCGGTAAATCCGTATTTGTCAAGTGCCTGCTTCAACGCCTGTGTCTTCATGATGTCTGTGTAAGCACTGCCATGATCAAATGGATTGATGCCCTGCTTTACGCCTTCCTCGTTGATATACTCGATCATCTCAATGCCGAGCTTCTTCGCCATGTAATCGCGGAACTCGATCATCTCCTTGAACTTCCATGTCGTGTTGACATGCAGGAACGGAAATGGTGGCTTCTCCGGGTAAAATGCTTTCATCGCCAGATGCAGCATAACGGAGCTGTCCTTTCCGATGGAATAAAGCATAACTGGCTTCTCACACTCGGCTGCCACTTCTCTGATAATGTAAATCGCTTCTGCTTCCAATTCATCCAGATGTGATAACTGTCCCATCCTCTTGTACCTTCCTTTCGATCTAATACTTGTTCGATTCTTTCTGGTTGATCACAACCTGTTCGGTCGTGCCGTCCCGTTTCTCGATGTTCCAATAAAGCTTGCCGTCCTCTGCATTCACGGTCATCTTACTTCCCATGCCGCCAATGTCTGCGCCAAGGTATAAGGCGATCGCCCCGAATTTACATTCCTTGATGCACGAAGAACAGCCCCAGCAGTCTTTCGGGTAGCGCATGCATGCGGTTCCATCCGGATTTTTGCCGATCAGGCTGCCCGGACAGACGGCTGCACATTTACCACATTTCTTACATTTTTCTTTATCAATAAAGATGCTCATAAGCTTCCTCCCTTCCTACTAAGTCACGGAAGATGATTTTAATCTCGCCGTCCTCGTATCTGGAGTTTACATATTTTAACCACGCATCGCTCTTTTCCGGATAATCCAGATTCTCTGCGAAGCTGTGCCAGCGTGTCTCTTTTCTCGCTTCGAGATGTGCGATCACGGATAAGCATACAACCAATCGCTCCCGTAGCTCATAGACAAACATCAGCTCATGCATATCGTCCGCTTTCACATCTGACAGAAGTTCCTGTAGCTGCCTGATCTTCTGTTTTGCCAGTTCTAACTGCTTCGCGTTGAACTGATAATGGGTGGAGATTCCGCCTGCGTAATTATCCATGACCTTCTGCATCGCTTCCTCAAGTGCCTCTGTTGTAAACATCCCGGATGGATTGTTCAAGTAATGGCTGTATTCGGTGATCTTATCATCCACAACCGTCTGAAGCTTTGCATCAAGTGTCTCAACTTCAGATCTCTCATCCGAAGCACTTTCCTGCTCGTCTAGCATCTGCACGATATGCTTCGCCGCGATCTCGCCCTCGACCATCGCGCCTGTCACATATTTCTGCGGGCAGCCACCTGCCACATCCCCGGCTGCATATAATCCGTTGATTGTCGTCTGGCGGTTCGTGTCAACCCAGTAGCCACTCGCGGTATGTCCGCCTACGATATACGGCTCGGTTCCTTCGATCTCAACATTCTGCTCACTCGGCTTCCTGCCGGATTCTAGCCATTTCAGCGTCTGACTCGGTGCCATGTTCAGATACGCCTTTTTCAGCGATTCGTTCTGTTCCTCTGAAATACCTTCGGTACGAAGATAACAAGGACCTCTGCCCTGCAAATTCTCCATCACCGTGCCATACACACGCTCGGAAGTTGTCAGTCCGTATTTTGTCTCATAGACCTCGCCAAGGGAATTTACCTGTTTCGCGCCAACGCCCTGTGCGATCGTTCCGGTCGGTGCGATCGTGTCCTTACAACGAAGGGCAATAAACCGCATCTCGAACGTTGTCATCTCGGCACCACCGAGGATCCCCATCGCGAATCCCGCTCCGGTATTAAATGGCGGGTACCACATCTTATGTCTCGAAAATCCCGGATTGTTCGGTCGGTACAGGCCAGCCGCACCACCGGTTGCACAAAGCACTTTCTTCGCCCGGATCACATAGGCTTTGTGCTCTTCGATGGAAAATCCAATCGCACCTTTGATCTCATTATCTTCGATTAAGTAATCAGTGATATTCACCCGGTTTAAGATCGTGACATCCGGAAGCGCTTCCACTGCCGATGCGAGAAGCGGTTTCATGTTCTCACCGTTAATCTTGATGTTCCGGTTGCCTCTGGCGACGTACTCTCCATCTTCATCTTTTAAGATGACCAGTCCAAGCTGTTCCATCTTCGCCGTCACACGGTTCAACCCCTCGGACATTGTGAGCAGCAGATCCTCCCGTACGATGTTGTCCGCGTCCTTCTTCGCGTAGTCCACATAATCTTCCGGCTTTCTGCCCTTCACAATATAAGCATTGATTGCGTTGACACCGGCAGCTAAGCATCCGCTCCGCTTGATGTTCGCCTTTTCCGCTATGATGATCTTGTAATCGGAATTCTCCCTTACGGTAAGTGCCGCATAGCATCCGGCGGTTCCGCCACCGATGATCAGCACGTCCGTATGAAGAAGCTCTGTGTTCTCGATATTCATAAGCGACTCCCTTCCAGTTTTCCTTTGCACTAGATGTAGAATACATCCTGCTCCTGCATCTCTTTATTCTCTAACAAATACGTCTTTTCTTCATCAAATACATATAACCGGTAGATCAGCACATGTACCGTCTCCCCGACGGATACGAGATCTTTTTCGAGCGACCGCTCACCGGTTAACTCAATTCCGTTGATATCCACAACCACATCCATGCGGTTTCCCTTGAAGATCACTTCCTTGACCGTCCCAAGCTCCGCAGCACTGATATACTGATCGAGCTTTCCACTCTTCGAGATCTTCACGAACTCCGGCCGGATCACCGCCTTGTCTGCATGTGGGATTCGTTCAAATCCTTTCAGCCGGTCATAATCTTCCACTACAGATGACCGTCCGATAAACTGTGCCACAAATGGGGTATCCGGGGATTTGTAGATCTCTAGCGGTGTTCCCATCTGCTCAACCACGCCGTGGTTCGTGATGATAATCTCATCCGCAACCTCGACCGCCTCATCCTGATCATGTGTGACGAAGATACTTGTGATACCAAGCTTTGTAACCATCTCTTTTAACCATGTCCGAAGCTCGGTCCGCACCTTCGCGTCAATCGCTGCAAATGGTTCGTCCAACAACAGTACCTGTGGATTCGGAGCTAATGCTCTGGCGAATGCCACCCGCTGCCGCTGTCCACCGGATAGCTGATTCGGATACCGCTTCTCCATGCCGGCAAGTCCGGTCAGCGATAACAGCTCGGTCACACGTTCCTTAATCTGTTTCTTCGGCATCTTCTGAAGCTCCAATCCAAATGCTACATTTTCATATACCGTCATATAACGAAACAGCGCATAGCTTTGAAATACGAATCCGATTCCACGTTTTGATGCCGGGATATCATTGACGCGTTTGCCGTCAATAAATATATCACCTTCATTTGGATTCTCCAGTCCTGCGATCATCCGAAGAAGTGTTGTCTTTCCGCTTCCGGATGGTCCAAGCAGAGCGACCAGCTTTCCTTTCTCGACGCCGAAGCTCACATTGTCCGATGCAAGGAAATCACCATATTTTTTATAGATATTTTTCATTTCCACATACATAGTCTCTACCTTGTTCCTTTCGGCTCCTTCTCTTTTCCTCTATGCTCGATAATATTTCTTGCGATCAGTAAGATGATCGCTAAGATCACAAGAATCGAAGATACCGCAAATGCCGCGGTGATCGAGGTCTTCGTGCCTGACATATACAGGGCATCGATCTCAAGCGGCAGGGTGAATGTCTCGCCTCTCGTCTTCGAGAGCGCATTCACCGCACCGAACTCTCCCAGTGCCCGCGCCGTACAGAGGATGATGCCGTAGATCAGTCCCCATTTCATATGTGGGAATGTGATCTTTCGAAATATCGTGAATCCCTTTGCGCCCATCAGTGCAGCGGCTTCTTCCTCATCCTTTCCCTGTACATTTAATATCGGGATGATTTCTCTTGAGACAAACGGAAATGTGACAAATACTGTGGCGAGCACTACGCCCGGAATTGCAAATGCGATTCTCACATCCGTTCCAAAATGCTGATTAAACGCCCGGAGCACCGGGTAGAACCATCCAAGTCTGCCGAAGGTCATCAGGTAGGCAAGTCCTACGATGACCGGCGATATCGAAAATGGGATATCAATCAAAGTTGCAAGAATCTGATTGCCCCGGAAGGAAAACTTCGTGAGCAGCCATGCGGCGCAGATTCCGAATATCGTATTCACTACAACCGCAATGCCGGTTGCAAGCAGCGTCACAAGTAGCGAGTGACGCACATATTCTGTCGAGATTGACTCAATGTAAAATGTGAATCCCTCCCGCAGGGAATTGACGATTACAGAGAGTAATGGCACAACCAGCATCAACACGATAAACAGTACCGTAATCGTGATCAGTATGATTTTTGTCCGGCGTCTGCTTCGCTCTAATTTCTCATTTTCACTCATGCTGGTTCCTCCTTCCTAATGTATCGCCCCTCACATCCGTTCGGCGGCAGATTGTCAGCGTCATCCTAATATGGGACTTCGTCCCATGGACACTAATTAAAGCAGATTCGTTCTGGCAGATTGTCTCGCCTGAACGATATTGATAAATAACAACAATACAAACGATATAATTAGCATCAGCAGTGCAATCGCTGTGGCGCTCTCATAATCGATCATTCCAAGCTTCTGCATGATCACATACGAGATGACCTGCGTCTTGTCCTTCGCGCTGTTTCCCGATATGTAGATGACACTTCCGTACTCTCCGATGCCTCTGGCGAATGCCAGCCCGAATCCGGTCAGCAGTGCCGGTCGTAACTCCGGAAGGATCACAGCAAGAAATGTTTTCCTGCGGCTTGCGCCAAGCATGAATGCTGCTTCCTCATACTGTCCGTCCATCTTCTCTAATACCGGCTGCACCGCCCGCACAACAAACGGGATTCCGACAAAGATCAGAGCAATCACAAGTCCTGCCTTCGTATAAGCGATCCGGATTCCAAGCTTCGCGAATATCTTCCCGTAAAATCCACTGTCCGTAAAAAGCTTTGAAAGCGTGATACCTGCAACCGCAGTCGGAAGCGCAAACGGCAGCTCGATGAATCCATCTAACAGCTTCTTCCCCGGAAACTCATATTTGACAAGTGTCCATGCAAGGATCAATCCAAACACGGTATTGATCACAGCTGCCAGGAAGGAACATCCAACACTTGTCAGAAATGCATTTCTCACATTTTCCTTCATGATAAGCCGGAACCACTCCCCCGGCGAAAGCTTCAGTGCATAGACAAGCACCGATGCAAGCGGGATCAGTACGATCAGGGATAATAATGTAATTACGATTCCAAATGTCAGATGATATCCCGGAATCACACGCGTCTTTTTTGCTTTCTTCATCGCTTTTGTACTCTTTCCTCTACGAATGGTTATAGATCTGATCGAACAATGCACCATCATCGAAATACGTTTCATAGGCGTTGTCCCATCCGCCAAAGTCATCGATACTCCACAGATCGATAGTCAGATCAAATTTATCTGCATATTCCTTCAGGATTTCTGCATCGGCCGGACGATATCCATAGGTTCCGATCAACCGTTGTGCCTCATCACTGCACAGATATTCAAGATACTGCCTGCTTACTTCCTGCGTGCCGTTGGCATCTGCATTGTCATCGACGATTGCCACACTCGGCTGTGCCAGTATACTGACGGAAGGATTGATGATCTCATATTCACCGGCATAAGAATTCTGGATTGTGATTGCCTCATTCTCCCATGCCACAAGCACATCGCCTTTTTTGTTCTCCACGAATGTCGTTGTTGCACCTCTGGCTCCGGAATCCATGACAGAAACCCGGCTGTATAGCTTCCGCATGAAATCCTGCTGCTCCGTTTCTTCCTTATATACGGTCTTCGCATAACTAAGTGCTGCCAAGAAATTCCAGCAGGCACCACCGCTGCTCTTCGGATCGGGTGTGATGACTTCCACATCCTCGCGGATCAGATCGTCCCAGTCCTGAATCTGCTTCGGGTTACCCTTTCTTACAAGGAATACGATGGTCGATGTATATGGAGAGGAATCATCGCTGAATTCCTCTTTCCATCCCGCATCGATCAATCCGGTATTCTGGATCAGTGTAATATCATGTTCGAGTGCGAGTGTTACAACATCCGCATTACAGCCCTCCACGACGGATCGCGCCTGTGCACCGGAACCACCATGCGACTGGATAACCTCCACAGTCTCGCCATATGTATCCTGATAATGTTCCTCGAACATCTGATTATATGCTTCATAGAATTCCCGCGTCGGATCATATGACACATTTGTAATTCGGATTGTCCCGTCCTCCTGCTTTCCGCATCCGGTCAGAAGGAGCGCAAATGCAAGGAGTCCGAGCATCAGTTTTTTCTTCATAATGTTCCTTTTTTATACAAAGAGTGAAGTTGATAAATATCTCTCCCCGGTATCCGGAAGCAATACAACGATTGTCTTTCCTTCATTCTCCGGACGCTTTGCAAGCTCGGTTGCAGCGAACAGTGCAGCTCCGGAAGAGATACCAACGAGTACGCCATCGGTTCTTGCTACATCTCTGGATGTCTCAAATGCTGCATCGTTTTCTACCGGGATGATCTCATCTAAGATATCCATACGAAGCACATCTGGTACGAATCCGGCACCGATACCCTGAATCTTATGTGGACCCGGCTTTCCTCCGGAAAGAACCGGGGAGCTTGCAGGCTCTACTGCAACCACCTTCACATCCGGATTTTTCTCTTTCAGCCCAAGTCCGGTTCCTGTTACGGTTCCGCCTGTACCTACGGCTGATACGAAGATGTCAACCTGTCCGTCTGTATCATTCCAGATCTCCTGTGCTGTCGTTGCCTTATGGATGGCTGGATTTGCAGCATTCTCAAACTGCTGTGGAATAAATGCATTTCCATATTCCTCCTTCAGACTCTCTGCCTTGGCGATTGCGCCCTTCATGCCATCGCGTCCAGGTGTCAGGACGATTTCTGCTCCAAGTGCACCTACGATCTTCCGACGCTCCACACTCATCGTATCCGGCATCGTCAGAATCAGATGCAGTCCCTTTGCCGCACATACAAATGCAAGACCGATTCCGGTGTTACCGCTTGTCGGCTCAATAATGATCGTATCCTGATTGATCTTGCCATCCTTGATTCCCTGCTCGATCATCGCATTTGCAACACGGTCCTTCACACTTCCAAGTGGGTTGAAGTACTCAAGCTTGACTACGATCTTTGCCTTCAAGTCCTGCTCCTTCTCGTAATTTGTAAGCTCCAGAAGCGGAGTATTTCCAATCAATTCAGTTAACTGTTTTGCAATCTTCATCTTTGTTTTCTCCTTTTCTTTTTCGTTTCTATTTTTGCTATTCCTACATTTCATACTTCTTTAGTAGGAATAGTATGTATTCGTTGAAAACGATAATACTACTCAATTCCTACAAAGTCAATAGGTTTTCGAGGAAAATTAGAAAAATTTAGAAAAAAAGACGCACATTTTTATTGTACGTCTACTTCCCCACTGCCCGCCGCAGTTTCTTCAGATATTCCTGCGTCTTTTTATAGGTTGCTTCTTCCACGGACTGATTCGAGAAGCCCGCGATATTCAAGATTTCAATTACTGTTCCGGCTTGCGGTTCCAACTCTGTTCTCGCCTCTCCCTGTGCCATATGGGTAAGCATATATTGGATTTGATTCTCATAGTTTTTACATGTTGCAAACTCCGTATGCCGTTTCTCGTAACGTTTCACCATCCGGCTGTAATATAAGATCAGCTTATCATTATAGGAAGCTTTGGCAAATCGGATATAGAATAACATCCATAGTACAAACTGTTTTCCAAGCAGAAATACAACAAATCCAGCAGCGATCACAGCCAGTCCATACACGATATTCCGCATCAGATTGTCCGGAATCGTCAGTGCATTTCCATTCTCTGTAACCGTATCGGAACCACTTTCGTCGCCGCCCATGAAATCTGCAAACTCATCCCAGAAATTCGTGATATCCTCATCGTCGCTTGACGACGGTGTCACATCCACCGGATACCAGCCGATTACCGGATCGTACACCTCCACCCATGCATGTGCATCGGCATCAGTCACATCCACTTTTACATATGCAGTCTCACCAATCTCAGAATAGCCATCATAATAATCTGCATAATCCGCGCCATCGACCAGCTCGCCACTTAATATCTGATCGTAATCAATCGCATAACCTTCCACATACCGTGCCGGAATTCCCATGTATCGGAAGATCAGCACCGCCGCACTTGCAAAATAAGAACAATAGCCTTTCTTATTTTCCAACAGGAAATAGTTGACAAAATCTTTTTTCTTTGGTGTCTTTCCCGGACGGACGGTATACGGATAATTCTCCTGATAATAATTTTTCAGTTCCTCGATCACATGATCTGTCGTTCCGATTGTTCCAAGCTCCGATGCAACCTGTGACACCGCCTCTAAATTCTCCTCCGGCACATACAGATCCATATCATTATACGCCACAGACTCTGACGTCACGGATGCACGGTTTCCTGCCACACGCGGATAATAGGTGATCGTATAACCGTTCCGTATCGCTTCTGCGTCCGCAGTATAATACGGCTGATACAACTGAGGATACACACCCACACACTGAATCTCCATCGTTGCTTTGGCACTGCCCTCACGGTTCTCCTCGTATTGTTCTTTCAGCGATCTTACCTCCGCACTCGTGTCCATGCCATCATAATTCCGGATTTCACTCATCGGTGTCCACTCGTTCGCATATGGGTTATATCGGACGCCAGTAAAAGATTTCAGGTAGATCCGGTTTGATGTATATGGTGCCATCTTCACAACTAGATCGGTCTGGTTATCCAGATAAACCGTAGAAACCTCTCCCAGCTTTCCACCTCCAACACCGCCGTTGGTACCAGTTCTGTGATACAAGCCCTCAAAACCGTCGACCAGTAACGTCGACATCGCCGCCATTGTCAGATCTTTATATTTGTTTCCGGTGTATCCGACATTAAATGACTCCTTCGGGCGAAAGCTGCTTGCCGCCGTCACGACCAGTATTGCAGTAACTACCGCCAGTACCCCTGCCTGCACCATTGCTTTCACGTCATAGACATAGGCAACCTCTTTTTTCTTTTTTCCCTGCACCTGAAACTGTGCATTGCTCCGCTTGACTGATACCTGCGGACTGTAATGCTTTCCCGCCTTAAATATAATCGCCATAGCCACACCGGCAAGCATCATAAGCACATACAACAGATCCGGCTCCATCGTCAGATAAAGCGGAATCAGATTCAGACACATGATAATCACGATTGCCGTCACATACTGCATCCGTCGGGAAATATAGACATTTAATAAGATGTCAAGCACAATACCGATAAAGAGTGCCACAAACGTGACTGTCACATACCGGTTGCCAATTTTCTCCTCATATAACCTCTGAATATCCACATCGAAATACTGGGCTGCATTATCGACCGTGATGTTCACGATCGCATAAAATCCACTGTTGATGTAATCGCGGAATGTAAATACCAGAAATGCAAAGGTGACAAACAAAAACAGATAACCGAGGTTTTCCACCATCAATCGGTAATACAACATTGCACAGCCAAGCGATGTCAGTAAAATCAAAGCATGGCAAAGCCCGACATGAAACGAAATGTCAAATGCCGTCAGATAAAAACCGATACTTCCCATCGAAAGAAGATAGACAATGAAGCCCTTCAACAACAGAGTAAGCACCCGGTTTTCCTTCTTCTCGAAGAATTCCTCCTGCAGGTACACACCCTCGCACAGTTCCATCGATTCAATTGTATCTGCATGTTTCTTTTTTGCCATATTATAACCTACTCATTTTCCCGCACCTGCATCTGCGCACCCTGTCCATCACTAAATACATGCAGATATGCATGCATTTCCGGGTACACCAGTGCCATATGATCTGCCGCTTCACTCGGATTCTTATATGCCTTCTCATAATACAAACGGGCAAACGCCGCATCTAGTTCTTCCTTATAATCAATCCTCACATCTTCATATTCATAGCGGTTTGTACTCCAATACAAAAGCCGCACGGTCGTCTGCTCCTGTATCAGTTCCAGAATCACGGAATACGTCATCGTCAGAATCGCCGCCAGATTCACCGGTTGATCGATAAAAAGCTCCGGCACAATCACAAGCTGGTGATCCGACATACTCACGCGATCCTTCACCATCAGGATATCCCGCTTTGCCGACAGCTTCCAATGGATACTCATCAGCTTATCGCCCGGAATATACTCCCGGACTTCCTGCACGTCAGAGAAATCATTGCCCCGTTTTGAGCTTTCCTCGCTCTCCAACATGCCCTGTTCAAGTGCCGTCTTTTCATATGCGATATCCGTCACAGCCCGCGGCAGGATACTAAGCTCCGCCGTCTGCTCCACGTTTTTCTTCAATCGAAAAAATCCCATCAGATCTTTGATATACACACGTGACACACTGATCTTTAACAGTCCCGGATACGTCGCCACAACCGGAAGCGTAAGGGTATATCCTTTTCCCGCATGTACCGGCACGGAAAATACCCGTTGCCCGATCGTTTCCATCAGAGTGTTCTCCACATTTACGATCAGCTTCGTATCCAGCGAGACAAACCACGTTGGATTTTTGATCTGTATCGTAAAATACGCAGTCTCCCCCTGTACCCCATAGGAATCCTGCGCATGATGAATCTCTACCTGCAAATAATGCCGCAATACCCACACCGACATTGCGGAAAGGATTGGTCCAGCCACCATCAGCACAAGCACCAGAAAATAAAACTGGCTATGCAGAAAATAGTAGATCATCCCATTTACAAAGAGCAATAACCCATATCCAATTATCCGAACAATATATTCTGCCAATCCTTATACCCTCGGTGCTGTAACATTTGCGATCACCATTCCGATCGCCTGCTGCATTGTGATACCCTGTGCCTTTCCACGTGCTGACAGCTTCACACGATGTCCTAATACATCACGCGCTACATCCTGCACATCCTTGGCACAGACATAATCTCTGCCGTCGATCACTGCCATTGCCTTTGCCATACGCAAAAGTGCGATCGTACCTCGCGGGCTGGCTCCCATCGAAAAGATCTCCATCGTCCGGGTTGCCTCCACCAGATTTACAATATACTCATAGATTTCATCTTTCACATAGAGATCATTTGTCATCGCACGCAACGCAAGCACCTCTTCCATCGAGATGACTTCCTGCACCTTCGAAAGTGGTTTCCCTGCATTTCCTTTCAGAATTGCCACTGCATCTGCATGACTTGGATACCCCATGGACAAACACACCATAAAACGGTCAAGCTGGGATTCCGGCAGCATCTGCGTACCAGAAGAACCATATGGATTCTCTGTTGCGATTACGACAAATGGATCTGGCAACGGCCGGGTCACACCGTCAACCGTCGCCGTTTTTTCTTCCATAACTTCAAGCAATGCGGACTGTGTCTTCGGCGAGGTTCGGTTAATCTCATCCGCTAAGAACAGATTCGTAAATACCGCACCTTCCCGGTATTCAAACTCCTTGGTGGCAGAGTTATACATGGAAAATCCCAGGATATCACTCGGCAGTACATCCGGCGTAAACTGCACACGCTTATAGTGCATTGACATACTCTTTGCAAAGGTTGTTGCAAGCGTCGTCTTACCTACACCCGGAATATCCTCCATCAGAATATGTCCGCCTGCAATCACGGCAGCAAGAACCTTCTTTACAACATCCTCCTTGCCCTTGATCACTTTATTTACTTCCGCCTGCACCTGTTCGAGCTTCTGACTCATTCCGTCCATCTGCACACCTCCCGCATCTTTACAACTATCTTATTCCTTTACGATTCCGAGCTTCTTTGCCTCATCCGATACTGCCTTGGCAACGACCTTTGCCACTCTCTCATCAAAAGCACCCGGAATGATATACTCCTCATTTAATTCCTCATCTGTTACGATCGAAGCAATTGCCTTGGCTGCCGCAATCTTCATCTCCTCTGTGATTGCCTTTGCCTTCGCATCCAGCGCACCACGGAAAATACCAGGGAATACAAGCACGTTGTTGATCTGGTTTGGATAATCAGAACGACCGGTTGCCATCACGCGCACGCCGCCCTTCTTTGCTTCCTCTGGCATGATCTCCGGTGTTGGATTTGCCATTGCGAATACGATTGGATCGTTTGCCATCGATGCGACCATCTCTGCAGTTACAATATTCGGTGCAGACACACCGATAAAGACATCCTTGCCCTTCATGATCTCAGCAAGTGCCCCAGTCTGCTTATCTTTATTTGTCACCTCTGCCATCGCTGCTTGTGCCGGATTCATCCAGTCCTCACCCGGACAAAGTGCTCCGTTTTTATCGACCAGTACAACATTCCCGATACCGAGTGCGAGCAACAGCTTGCAGATAGAAATACCTGCGGAACCAGCTCCATTGATCACAACATTTGCCTTATCAAATGGCTTTCCAACCAACTTCAATGCATTGATCAATCCTGCCGATACAACAATCGCTGTACCATGCTGATCATCATGGAATACCGGAATATCCAGCTCTTCCTTCAGACGGCTCTCAATCTCAAAACAACGTGGAGCAGAAATATCCTCCAGATTGATACCACCGAATACCGGTGCGATCCGCTTTACTGTTTCCACGATCTCATCGACATCTTTTGTATCCAGACAGATTGGAAATGCATCCACGCCTGCAAACCGTTTGAACAGCACAGACTTTCCTTCCATAACTGGAATCGCAGCCTCCGGTCCGATGTCGCCAAGTCCAAGTACAGCCGTACCATCGGATACAACAGCAACGGTATTTGCCTTGCAGGTATATTTGTATACGTCAGCCGGATTCGCATGAATCTTACGGCATGGCTCTGCAACACCTGGTGTATAAGCGGTGCTTAAGTCATCGCGGTCATTGATTGCGACCTTGGAGACAACCTCCAGCTTTCCGTGATTTTCTTCATGCATCTTCAAGCTCATCTGATTATAGTCCATCTTTGTTTCCCTCTGCTTTCTTATTTCATTTATTTTAGTTCATCTTTACATGATCAATTTCGTCATTGCAGTTTTTGATTGACTCTTTTGCAGCGTCAATCTTCTCTACCAACGGCGAAAATTCCGGATCCATCTGCGCACCCTCTTTTACCTTATTGTAGAAGATCTCACCGATTGCCTCATATGTCTCCTTGATATTTGCCTTTTCCTTGCTGATCTTTGCTTTCAGCTTTGTAACCTCCACTGCGTCACCAGCTTCACTCTTCACTGTCTTTACAAAATCCTTAAATGCCATTTTCATACCCTCCTACACTTTTTCTATTTTACTAACAGGTACTGCCTGTCTTTTTATACAACTTCAAACCATACATCTGTCCAAACAGATTTACCACTGCACAAACCAGATTTGCAATCAGCACATACAGGTAAATCGTATAAAGTCCGATCTGCTTATGCATCTCCACTCTGGAGAACATATTGGCGATATCTCCGGTCTTTGCATGTCCAACCAGATAGAGCACCAATGCTGCAACCGCCAGAACTGTCATGGCAACCGAAATTGGGAAGAGTGGTTTCTTCTTTGGATTGATTGCTGTTACCGTACCTACCAGAGATAACACCACTTGTACCGCCATCAGCAGTCCCATCACATACAGAAAGATGCGGATCGATGGACTGAAATCCGCCGCAACCAGATTATCGCTCAAAAGCACGATATCGGTCTGAGTCTCATCATACAGAGTCTGCAGAATATAATAAAATCCTCTTGCTGCTACAATCATCGCAACCACTGCGGAAGCAGCTGCCATAATCGTCATGATCATAGACATGCCGGAATAGAAATTCATCTTCACATCTGCGGCTGTCTCCGGCTGCGCGTTCTTTGCTTCTACTGGTTTCGGTTCTGGCTTTTTCTCTGCCTGCGGCTGTTTTGGCTGCGCCTTCTCCTGTGCCTGTCTCAGCTCCTTTTTTTCCTGTTGTCTTTCTTTTTTGCTCTTACTCATCTTCTCCATCTCCTCATATATCTACCATTTTTACATCATGTCAAACAAACTGAGCTGTGTTCCAATCGTCTTATTCTTATACTCCCGCGTGAACCGAAGCAGTTCTTCCTTATCATACTGGATTCCATGCGCCTCGCAGGTCTCACGGATGCACGCCATAATCTCGGTATAATTTTTTGTCTTCAATGTCTTCTCGTCTGCGTAAACCGCCTCATACCGATCGTAGATATCCGGGAAATTCTTATAGAGCTGCTGATAAAAACGCTCCCGGTTTCCCTCTCTTAAAACCGGACACATTTTGTCCGTCAGGATTCCATATACGCCCGCTTTCACACAGTACGACAACAACCCCTGTATGTTCTCCATGTCATCATTGATAAACGGCAGGATTGGTGCCAGGTTGACGATCACTGTGATGCCCCGCTCCGTGAGCTGCTGCATCAGCGAAAACCGCTCTGATGGAAGCGACGTTCCAGGCTCTAACTTTTTCGCGAGCGCATCATCATAGGTACTCAGCCGCACGATCACGATGCATTTGGTCTTACGGTTGATCTTATCTAAGATATCAATATCCCGCAGTGCAAGCATCGAATGTGTATGTAATACCAATCCAAAATCAAACCGCTCGATCTGGTTCAGACACCGCCGCACCAGTTGCAATTCCTCTTCGAGCGGAATATACGGCTCCGACGAAGAACCGATCTGTATCATGCTCCTTGTCCGCTTTTTCTTCAATGCATACTCCAGCATATCCACAGCATGGGCTTTTACCTCGATATCTTCAAATTCGTGATCCATCCGGTGGCAGGTACTGCGTGCATCGCAGAACACACACGAATAACTGCATCCCCGATAGATATTCAGACCATTCTGCGGAGATAAAATTGCTTTTACTTCCTTGTAATGCATAACTTATCCTCTGTCTTTCCCTACTATATAAAATCGAAGCTCACCTGTTCATATTCAAGATCCTGATAAACAAGTTCCTCCTGCTCGACTTTGCTTGTATAATCGACAACTACGGTCAGCTGCTTTCCGCCTGCCATCTGTTGTCCTAAAATATAATTGACATCGAATCGTCCGGTGATTGCTGGTGTTGCCCCACGTGCCGGCACGATCAGCTGTACATGATTTGCCGCAAGCAATGCGAAGATCGGCTCCCAGATATACACATCCTTCGCCGCACCAAACGGGTTATCAATAAAGATCGTCTTTGTTCCTGTATCCTCATTTCCAATCCGGTACATACCGGAAATGTAATTGATGATGGAAATCAAGAATTGGATATAAATACCCTGCGACTGTCCGGTACTTCCAACGGCCTCCTCGTATTTCAGATAACGGCTCTGTTCTTTGATTCTTTCCCGCTTATACAGACTCAGCTTGATCGCATTCATATCGGTTACAATCACACTGAACAATTTCTTTAAAGTCAAACTGTTCCGAATAAATTTCATCCGGTCGCGATCCTGCTCATAATCATCTGCCTGTGCCACGATGCGGTCTACATAATCCGACATCCGCTGTTTCAAAAACTCATCCTTCACATATGGCACCTGTAAGCCTACCATCTGGATCACTTCATCCTCCATGATAATCCGGGAAAGCTTCGGTAATTTATCCAGCTCCGTCCGCACATCCAAACACCGTTGCAGGCACTGCTCCTCGAAGTTTGCTTTGAGCCCCTCCATATCGGTCAGACTCTTCTCCACACGGTCACGTTCCAGACGCACATATCCAACCATAGACTCCAGATTGTCCACCAATGCCTTTGCCTCTGCATAATTCTCTGGAATCCGCACATCGTCCCGGATCGTTCCCGCAAGCTCATACGCATGCATCTCATCAAACGCCTGTGCCGTATTGCCCTTGAATTTGAGCAGCTCATTTTTCGCACGGTCAAGCTGTTTGCATGTCCGGTCGAAATTCATAAGCTGGGATTCAAACATCTCCCGTAATGTCTCTTTATCCTCTAACATCGGTGTCGCATCTTCCAGACTGATCTCATGTGTCGTTACGATTCGCTTGACATCCTTATACAGATCTGTCATATACCGCTGCCGTTTCTCATAGGTACGATACTCTTCGTCGCACGCCTTTGCTTCCGCCTCCAGCCGTGCCAGCAATGTCTGCCCGCTTTCAAGACTGGCAATGATCTCTGACTCACTTGCATCCACTTCCTCGTAAGAACCATATCCATTCTGGATATTCTCGATTGCATATTGAATGCTTCCATCTAACTTATCTGCTTTGGAGCGGATCTCGGAAAGCTGCCGTTCCTCTTTCTTTAACTGTTCCTTCGTCTGTGCAATATTCTCCCGGCATACGGTAAGCACCGCATCATCCGAGAAATACAGCAGATTCCGGCTTTCCAGATCTGCCAGTTCTTTAAAATCAACACCTCTGCGCTCGATTGATTTTCTGGATTTTTCCATCGAAGCAAGCAATGTGGCGATCACGAGCTGCTTATCTTCCATCGCACGCATATCGCCGCGGTTCTCATCAACCATTGTCCGGAATCTCGCCCGTAAATCCTCATCCGAAATCGTTAATACTTCGTATTCCTGATCGACATTATAATAAGACTCATAATTATCTTTCCATTCACGTACAAGCGTATCCAGCTGTTCCTGCATGAAACGTATTTTCGCTTCTGTTTGCTCTGTATCAAGCCGGCTGTCTCCGCCCTGTGCCACGAACGATGCTTTCTGTTCTTCCAGACGCTCCAGTGCCTTTTCTGCCTCTGCCTGCCGCTGTTCCTGTGTAGCAATCACAGAGGTTAACTGCTCCACGGTATATAACCGGTTCACATCCTGTATGCATGCTTCGTATTCCTGCTTACAATTTTCCTGTTTTTCTTTCGATGCCGCAATCTTCTTGCGGATCATTTCGAGCTCATCCATGCATGCGGTAAGCTGCGTCTCTAATTCCGTCGCCGTCTTTCTTGCATCTGCCAAACGTTTTCCTGCCTCCAACAGATCCCGGTCAGACAGACGGATTAAAAATGCCTGATCCTCCCGGTATGCAGAAAGCATCTCCTCCTGCATGGCAAGCTGATCGCCAATCTCTGTTTCCCGCTGCCGCTCCTTTGCGACCAGTGTGCTGATCGTCTCGGCATCCAGCAGATACTCCGGTGTTGCCGACACCGCAAACACATTGTCTCCGAGATGCATCGCCATCTCTTCCATCCGGTCACGGTCATAAATATAGACTGGAACTTCGCCTGTATCAATTGTGCGGATATTCGGATCTTCTGCCAGGGTATCGTAGTCCTCTGCCACAATCCCATAAACAAGCTGTGGATTTGCTGAAAGTACCGCCGCCTGCTTGTCCGCCGGCAGAGCCGATACATAATCCATTCCGTACATAGCTGCACTTCCATGCCGTGTCTCAATATAATCCAATACCTTCTTGGCAGCCTCGGATACTCCGATCAATCTGCCCTCCGCCAGTCGCTCCGCATTCTTGGCGCATTCCACACCCTGCTTTTTCAGTGCCTCTATCTTGAGTACCGCATCACGGATACGATCTGCCAGCACATCCGACAGTGCTTCCATCTCGGATGCCCCGTAAATTGTCTGTATCTTATGCAGTTTTTCTGCTGCTTCCTCAAATGCCTGTTCCTTCGTCAGAAGCTCCGCAAGCTGCTTCTCATTTTCTGCCTGTTGCAGACGAAGCTGCATCAGCCGTTCCTTCTGCGCTTCTTCCTGTTTCCTGCAATCTGCGACAAGCGCTTCCTCCTGTGTCTGCTGTTCCTGCAAAGATGCCAGTAACTCTTTGGACTCTGCAAGCTGCTCATCCACTTTCGTAAACCGGATCTCATTCATCTCCATACGGATTGCGGAAAGCTGTTCGGATAACTGCCGGATCTGCGTCTCAGCCTCCTGCTTGCTATGCTCATACACTGCCTGCTGCACCTGCATCTCAGCAAGCATCTTCTCATTATATTTCTGCTTTGCGACCTCACGCTTTAATTCTTCCGTATCGGCTGCAATCTGGTTGCGCAGGTTCGTCATCTGCACATCCATGCGCATCTTTATATTATAGGCATAGGTATATAACTGTGTCTCATCAAAGGCTGACGCATTCATCTGCGCCTTTACCCACGCCTCCAGTTCATCCTTTTTCCTGCGGTCATCCACATATTCGAGATACTCGTTAATACTCTCTTTTTTTGCGAACTCCGCCTGCTCAGTCTCCAGACGGCTCTGTTCCATTTCAAGCTGTTTTTCCGCCTGTTTAATCTGTCCGTAAAGCTGTTCGAGATGTCGTTTATCCCGTGCAACCTTCAGGCATTCCATCCGTTTTCTCTGGTCGTCCTTTGCCGCACGCTTCTCATTGCGCGTCTGCTCCAGCTTTTCCAGCGTCTCGGCATCATTTTTTACAAACTCTTCTCCAGTCACGCAGATATCCGCCAGAAGCTTCTCCATATTCGTCTGCTCCTGATACAGACTCATAAATGATGCGACTTTATCCCGCAGCACCTCGATCAGCTCCGCCTGATGGTCATAGCTTGTAATATCCTTTTTCTTCTTAGCAAGGATCGTAAGTTGCTCCTTGATATCCATGAGCATCTTCGCCATTGTGTCAGAATCCTCGCCGTCACGCATCGTCTTTACTGCATACGCTTTCTCGATGATGCCCTCGATCAGCAGATCCTCCACGACCTTTCGCGTCGTCTTATAATTCGTCTCGAAGTAGGTACGCACATGCCCCTCGGTCTTATTGATTCCTCGGATGATCTCCCACTGGCTCTCATGCAGACCATATCCGCTGATAAACCGCTGGTATTCACCCTTCCGGTCAAAGATGCAGACCTTCAGTGACATATCACGATGTTCTAACTCTTTCAGATAATTCCGCAATCCCTGAAACGTGATGCGCTCTTTGTCCTTCGACAACGGCAGATTGATAATATCATTTTTATTGTACTCCCGGTAGAAAATACAGTAATTGAAATACTCAATCGCTGCCACATCCTTCTTCGCCGTCTCGCCCTCGACATCCTTCGCTTTGCGCGCGCAGAATCCCGTCGTCATATAGCGATAGCCTTCCTTGCGATCCTGCTCATCCAACTTCCATTCGACGAGAGAATGGATGGTTGTATTTCCATTTCCGGTACGAAACAGCTTTTCAATCGGCTGTTTCTCATCGAGTGTACAGTTTGGAATCATGTTCTGCATCAAAAGCAGCATCAGCACACTCTTTCCACCACCATTTGCCAGATCGTACAAAGTGTTCTTTCCATACATCCGCATGGTAAAATCATCGTAGTACTGCGTTCCAAAATTATATTTTACATTGTTGACACGAATACGGTTGATACTAGGCATTTGTCTCTCCTCCCAGTACTTTGTAGATTTTTCCTTTGTACTCCTCGAAATAGTTCTCCACGATCGCATGGAAACGGTCAGTTGGATAATAGCGGTCTTCCACCGCGATAAATAATTTCTGTTCCTGTAAGAAATTAAACGTCAGTTTCACATATCCGGTACGGGACGCACGGCTGGCACGGTTCTTGTCCTTCTCATCGGAAGTCACAAGTGGAAGCTCATCCCACAAAAGCGCCAGTGACTTGAAACTGTCCGCTTCCACATCACTCATGGAATACACAGACAGATCCTTTGTAATTGACGCAAGATACGTTGTTACCTGCTCTAAAATATCTTCGAGCCGCACATATTCCTTCACCTGATACGATGCGGAATCCTGATAGAACAGTAACAGGAAATTGTACATGATAAAATATACCATATACAGCTCCCGGTTTAACCGTAGCCCAAGCAGACGCTTCATATCATCGTTTGTATATCCAAACACGCGGTTTCCCTCACCGGCAGTCAGATAGACCGCATCCTGATATTCATATAAATTCAAATTCAGTTTTTTCATCATCTTGGTTACAATGTCGTACACAGCAGCATTTGCATAAAATTCTTCATACAGATCCCGTGTGTCCGGATTGCTTCTGGAGATTTCCTGCCCGGTAATCAACGCGGCATATACATCCAATGCTTTTTCCAGATTTCGCTGTTCCATTACTCGGCTGCCTCCCTTTCAAAATTCATATCCGTTACCACAAACGGCTCGACGGCTTCTATATCCTGCATCTGTGGTTTGATCTCTACCTCATCCGTTCCAAATGTGATTGTGAATCGAATATCTCGAATGCGTTCCTTTTCTTCCTCTGTCAGATGTTCGACGACCATCTCTTCTAACATCGTTTCCTGCTTCTCCAGCATTTCATCAACCCGATACGACCGCTTCCCGGATAAATGTACCAGGAACGCATAGTAATCGCGGTTTGTATAGATTTCCTCGCCAAATTTTATTTCAAGGATTCCATTGTATTCCTTCAAGGTAACACGATTCCACTTCTTCAACTGATCGCAGAGCTCGTAGAACAGGTGGGCGAAGTTTCGTCCGATCTTCTCCTCCAGAATCTCGTCCTCATACTTGAAATCTGGTGTCAGTTCCCGCTTTTCAATCTTCTCTGTCTCCTGCTTCTCATCACTTCGAAGCGTCAGGATATTGTCGATGTTCCGCATCGTGAAATACTTATCCATCCGCGGCGCAAACAGCGGTTCCAGCACATGTGCCAGCAGATCAGGCTGATCCTGCTTCATGATCGTATTTAACGCCTGCTTAAAATCAAAGACCGGTCTTAATTTCCGTAATTTCGCCCGGTTGATGATCTGATCGGACAACTGTGACAGCTCGGTTGTCTCACCGATCAAGCGGCTATGATTGTAGATTGTTTTCTTTAACTCTGTCTCCAACTGGCTGATCTCCGAGAGTGCCTTCGAATGCAGGGTCGGTGAACCTCCATCGGTATCGCGTTCAAACTCTGCCTTTTCAATCGCCTTATCGACCAGCGCCTTGTTCTTCACAAATAATTTCTGCTCTTCGGTAAACCACTTTGCCGTCGTGTCCATGAAATGTTCATACGCCTTTGCACCCTCGAACACATCCACTCCAAGCAGCTTTACGACCTGCTCCTTCTGCTCAATCAGCGAGATCACCTGACTGTTGATCCGACGAACCACATCGATACCGCCCTTGAAGTTGTTCGCATTGATCATCTTCTCAAGCAACAACTGGGATACATTGATCTTGCTCTCGTCTTTGATTTCCTTCGTATCCAGATAGAACTCAATGCCCTCTGGCGTAATCGTATAATAAACCGTCCCCTGCGCGATATGACTGTCAATCAGCTTCACGCGTGCGACCTTGTTTTCCCGCACTTCCGGATCATAGAAATGAAACTCAAACGCCCGTCCGTCATTTTTAATCTTATCAAAAATATAGGAGATCAATTCGCGCAGCTCTACCGGTTCCTCTTCCAGCTTGAAATCCCGCGTCAGAAGTTCCCGCAGGAAATCCTCATATTCTTCATACGTGACGTCCTTTTCGTGGAAATTGTTTTCATTGATGAAAAACCGCAAGGACGCCATCGTGATATATCCCATATCTAAAAACGCATACTTACCTTCCTTGTACTGTGTAAAAGTCGTCTCATTCAACACGAAAAACGGATAGTACTTTTTCAGATTCTGCATCCGCGCACTATGTTCTGCAATTATATCGTTGATCATTACGTGTTTTAAAGCCATGCGTTTTCTCCTGGTTCGGCAGTAGTTTACATAAATGGGCATACTGCCGCATAATTATAATAATTATAATACATGCAGACACAGGAAACAAGAGAAATACAGAAGAAAAACGTTGAAAAAAGTCGCCCTACATGATGTAGAGCGACTCGCATCTAGTCTTTTTTAAAGAAGTTACTTATTAAGCCTTACCAACAGATCCGAAAAGTTCCATCTTCTCTTTTACTGTTGCCTTGATAGCTTCTGCACCAGGTGCAAGGAGCTTACGTGGATCAAATCCCTTACCCTCGAGATCCTTACCAGCTTCAATGTACTTTCTTGTAGCTTCCTGGAATGAAAGCTGACACTCTGTATTTACGTTGATCTTAGATACACCAAGTGTAATTGCCTTCTTGATCATATCAGCAGGAATACCTGTACCACCGTGAAGTACGAGAGGCATAATGCCTGTCTTCTGCTGGATAGCATCCAATGTCTCGAAAGAAAGTCCCTTCCAGTTTGCTGGATACTTACCATGGATATTACCGATACCTGCAGCAAGCATGTCTACGCCAAGATCAGCGATTGTCTTACATTCTTCAGGATCTGCACACTCACCCATACCTACAACGCCGTCTTCTTCTCCACCGATAGAACCAACTTCACACTCGATAGAAAGACCAAGCTGATGAGCTACGTTTACGAGCTCTGTAGACTTAGCAAGGTTCTCTTCGAATGGATAGTGAGAACCATCAAACATGATAGATGTGAAACCAGCCTTGATACACTTATAACATCCTTCGTATGTTCCATGATCCAAATGAAGTGCTACTGGAACTGTGATTCCAAGTTCCTCGTCCATAGCCTTAACCATAGCTGCAACTGTCTTGAATCCTGTCATATACTTTCCGGCACCCTCAGATACACCAAGGATAACTGGGGAGTTTAATTCCTGTGCTGTTAAAAGAATTGACTTTGTCCACTCAAGGTTATTGATGTTGAACTGACCAACTGCATAATGACCAGCTTTAGCCTTTTTCAACATTTCTGTAGCTGAAACTAACATTTGTAATTCCTCCATTTTTCTTTAATTTTATCCTAGATAAGCATATTATACTATACTATCCGAAAAAATAAAAGACTATTGCTTACAATAATCTAAAAATTTCTCTTTGATTTCTTCCCGGTCTTTTCCCATAACCAGAGAAAGCTCACTGTATAAGCCCTCCTCGGCGAGCTTCATATACCGTTCATCCGTTACCGTCACTTTCTTGCCATGTGACTCACGCTCTTCTTTCCGGATCAGAAGTGCCTTGATTACCTTGACACACTGGCGCAGATCACAGCTTTTCATTGCCTTTTTGTAACTGTCATCCCGCATCCGCTCACTCTCTACCTGCAATGGTTCGATTTCCTTGACCTCTTCCATCAAAGCTGCCGCCTCATCGGCTGTGATCACACTCCGAAGCACAACCCGGCTATTGTCTGTCGGGCAAAACAACCGACTGTCCCTTGTCTTTTCCGGCACTAACACATAATACAATTTGTCTTCATCAATTCCCGCTATATCCGGATGTGTGATCTCCTCCACCCGGCATATACCATTGCTTCCATATACGATATAATCGCCTACATGAAACACTCTCTCGCCTCCATCTTTCTATTAAACCCTCTTATATTCTACCTATTTATAATATCACTTTTTCAGGCAAATCGTAAGTCGGTTTTTCTGAATCTCCAGATTTTCAGCACTTTTGCAAAGATAGTTTCCTATTTTTTTGTGTTTTTTCACAATAGTATGCTACAAATTTTACAATTATTGAAAATTATGTTGAATTTTCGGTTAAAATGTCGATAATGAAATTATAAGGTTCGTGGTTTGTTTTATGGAACAAGGGGGAATTTTCTTTGCGAAAAAATATAGGATTGCTAATCAATGATTTGAATACTCCATTTACATCAGAGGCAGTCAAAGGTGCCGAGCTTGGCGCACGTGCCATCGATGCAAATATGTATATCTTTCCGGGTATGTATCTTGATAATACCCTTATTTCTGATGACCATTTACAGTACGAATATCAGTATAATACCCTGTTCCAGTTTGCAAATGATAATCACCTGGATATTTTATATATTATGATGGGACTGATCGGTTGTCGTATTGATCTTGACGCCCGCCGCAGATTCCTTGCACAATTTCTTGGAATTCCGGTTGTCATCCTCTACACCGATATGCCAGGGTATCCATCTATGATTTTTGATAATCAGGGTGCCTTCATGCAGGGCATCCGGCATCTGATCGTCGATCACGGTGCGAAGAACATCGGTTACGTCAGCGGTCCAAAGACCAATATTGACGCGATGGAACGTCTGAATGCCTATCGCAAGGTTCTGGAAGAACAGAATATTCCATATAACGAAAACTATGTTGTCTATGGCAATTTCGAGGATAGTAGTGAAAAGCTGATCGGAGCTTTCGTCTCAACCCATCCGGAATTAGATGCCGTCGTATTTGCAAATGATGAAATGGCAAAAGGCGGATATCGTGTATTTGCCAAGCTTGGACTGAAGGTCGGCAAGGACATCTTAGCAATCGGCTTTGATAATGCACCTTACGCGTCCACATTAAATCCACCTCTCACAACCGTCGAGGCAAACGCAGCTGAGCTTGCATACAAGGCAATCCTCCATATGGCGGATTTCTTAGATGAGAATACAGCACCTGTCGCACAGCGTGTTGCAACCCATTATATTCACCGCTGCTCCTGCGGCTGTGCGAACTATGATTATGATTCTCTGGCAGCAAAACTGCAATTGGTTGGACTTCTCGACGAGAAGAAACGTCCAGAGATTCTGAAACATATTATGAACTATCTGTTCAGCACTTACGCTGACACAAACATCATCCTCCAGTTAAAGGATGACCTGTCCGTATTTTTCCGTCTGATCTGCGATCTGACAACATCAAACGATATTGCAGCAGATCGAATGGATGTCCAGACATTGTTCACACAGATTATCGAACAGCCGATTTTCTCCTATACTTCGGTAGAGCTTTTTGTGAATCTGCTGTTCTCCTTACAATTTGTATTGGAGCGTCAGATTGAAGATCCAGAGAAGCGGATTACGTTCGTCGATGTCTTTTCATCGATGTATCAGCAGCTTTCCATCTCCAACTTCCGTACCTACCAGAAGCAGTACGGCAGTATGGCACAGATCACACATCTGGTGGACGAAATCAGCGCAAACCTGTCACAATCCAGACTGATGGATCTTCCATTTGAATCCATCCTGAAAAATATGAGTGCGATTGGTATCCACTCTTCGTTCTTATATACGTTCAAACAGCCGATCAATCATCCACACGACACAGTATTTCGCAAACCGGATTCGCTGTTGTTACGTGCCTATACGATTGAAAACCAGTCCTTCGGTGTACCGAAGAACGAACAGCTTGTAACAATTAACAGCATTTTCAACAACACAAAGATGCAACAGGATAAACGGAGAACTTACATCCTTGCACCGCTGTTCTCACAGGAACAGTTGCTTGGTCTGATTGTCTGTGATACGGAGCTTGATTATTTCAATATGGTTCCATCCCTTGGCATCCATATTTCTGCCGCGTTAAAGACGATGCTTTTGTTAGAACAGCAGAAAGAAATCAGTGAACATCTGCAGCAAAACTTAGAGCAGATGTCCAAGCATAATCTGATCTTAAAGGAGATCTCCAAGACCGATCAGCTGACCGGCTTATACAACCGCTGGGGATTCTTAGACTACGTCAAGACGATCATTGAGAATCCGATGAACCAGAACCGAGAGGTACTTGTTCTCTATGCAGACATGGACAACCTGAAGATGATCAACGATAAATACGGGCACGACGAAAGTGATTTTGCCCTCCGGGAAATCGGTATGATCTTAAAAGAAGCATTCCGAAATACCGATGTTATCTCCCGCTTCGGCGGAGACGAGTTTGTAGCTTTCGCACTGCTTGGTATTCCAAACTACGAAAAGATCATGAAGCATCGTATCGCAGAAATCACAGAACGCCATAATCAGATGGTTCAAAAACCATACCGGATTGAGATGAGTATCGGTATCTGTGAAGTTGCCTGTACAAAAGATCTGGATATCGAAGAGGTGTTGGAACAGGCAGATAAAAAACTGTACATCGAAAAGAAAGCGAAGAAAGAAAAGCAAAAAAAGTAGAGCCAACCGCTCTACTTTTTCTTTATTCCTCTACAAATCCACGGAAGCCTTTTTCCACAACACGTCTTGGAATCATCACCATATGTCCACAAGTCTGGCACTTCAACCGGAAATCCATGCCAACACGCTGGATCTCCCATGTATTTCCACCACACGGATGCGGCTTCTTCATTCGAATGATCTGTCCAATCTGAAAATCCATTTATTATAACCTCTTTCCTATGTTACATCGATCATCCCCAACAGTATTAACACTATACAGAAACATAACCGCCCGTATTCTCATGTATTATCGCAGGATGATCTGCACCATCTCTTCCGCATTCTCTGCAAGATATCTGCAATCACAGGCTTCAAACTCTTCTTTACTGCCATATCCAAACAGTACACCGATCGTCTCGATTCCAAATTCTCTGGCACCAAGTACATCAAACTTCCGATCTCCGACCATGATAATATCTTCTACCAATGGTTTTTTCTGTTCTTCCGCAATGTTTGTAAGCAAATACTCAATCACAGCTGCTTTCGTGTCTCTCGATTTATCAAAAGTGCTGCCTGCAATGATATCAAAATATCCATCCAACTTCAGATGTTCCAGAATCTGTTTTGCATAAAGCTCCGGCTTCGACGTTGCCACATACAGATGACAACCACGCTCCTGAAGCGTCTGAAATGCAGCTTCCATCCCCGGCATAATACCATTTTGGTAGATACCCTTCGTGCTGTAATATTCCCGGTAATACAACACCGCCTGTTCTGCCTCTTCTTCCGAGAGTCCATGAAATTCCCGGAACGAATCCCGAAGTGGGGGTCCAATGTAAGGATACAACGTCGTCCGATCTTCTACTGTAATTCCAAACTTCGAAAGCGCATACAACACACCATTGATGATGCCCTCTTCCGGTTCCGTAATCGTCCCATCAAGATCCAAAAATACATACTTATACATATCAGTTCTTCAGGTACAGAATGATACTCTTTCGTGTGATAATGCCGATAAAGCAATCCCGGTCATCTACCACGCAGAGGAAATTCCGATCCAGAATCCTTTCCATAATCTCATCTTTTTCTACAGTATTTAATACTTTCGCGCCTTCGTCTTTGTTGACGATATCTGCCACCTTGTACTTCGCAAGGTTCTCGCGACCATGCTCCATGACTGCACGCAGGAAATCGCCCTCGCTCGCAATCCCGACATACCGTCCCTGATCATCTACAACTGGAATCGCCGTATAAGTCGTTCCAAGCAAAAATGCAACTGCCTGATCCAACGGATCATTTGCATTCAAATATGTCAACGTATGCTTCGGAATCAAAATACTAAAAATATTCATATGTAACCTCCTGGCTCTAAATAAGCTGCTGATTGATTCGAACCAGCAGCTTATCCATAAGTCTCATTTTGCTTACAGCTGCTCTGCCATCTCCAGAAGCAGTCTCTCTGTCTTCTTCCATCCAAGGCAAGGATCTGTGATTGACTTACCATAGCATCCTCCACCGATTGGCTGATTTCCATCCTCAATGTAGCTCTCTACCATAACACCCTTGACCAGATGCTTTACCTCATCACTGTGTCTTCTGCTGTGCAGGATCTCATTTACGATACGAGGCTGCTCATCCCACTTCTTACCAGAATTATTGTGGTTTGCATCTACGATACATGCAGGATTTACAAGCTTGTACTTGCCATAAGCTTCTGCCAGGTACTTCAGATCCTCGTAATGATAATTTGGAATCGAACGTCCGCTCTTGCTCAAAGATCCTCGCAGGATACAATGCGCCAATGGATTCCCATCTGTCTTTGCCTCATAACCGGAGAACAGGAATGTATGCTTTGCCTGTGCAGCGACACAGGAATTGAGCATGACAGCAAAATCTCCACTTGTCGGATTCTTCATTCCAACCGGAACGTCAATACCGCTCGATGTCAGACGATGTGCCTGATTCTCCACACTTCTTGCACCGATTGCCACATAAGATAAAATATCCTCGAGATATGGCCAGTTATCCGTATACAGCATCTCATCGGCTGCAGTCAGTCCTGTCTCACGGATTGCCTTGATGTGCATCTTACGGATTGCCTTTACGCCCTCGATGAAATCCGGCTTATCCTCCGGATTTGGCTGATGCAGCATACCCTTGTATCCAGAACCGTTTGTACGTGGCTTATTTGTATAGATTCTTGGAATTACAAAAACCTTATCTTTGATCTTCTCAGCCACAGCTGCCAGTCTGCACAGATAATCGAGCACCGAATTCTCATAATCTGCTGAACAAGGACCAATGATTGCGATAAACTTATCAGACTCTCCGGTAAATATCTTCTTGATCTCAGCATCTCTTTTTGCCTTGATCTCCTGCAACTCTTTGTCCATTGGATGTGCTGCGCGTATCTCTTCCGGCGTTGGAACCGCCTTTACCATATGTAAACCCATTTCTTTTTCCTCCAAATATTACTTATGCGTCTTTGTCAATATTCGCAAATACATATCTAAGCTGTTTTTTGAATGCACAGTCTGACTTGCACATACAGACACAATTTATATTATAACATACCTACTCGATAGACTTCAATGATTCCGCCATATCTATTTTATCAATTTTCCGGCGCATCACCAGATCCACAATAATCAAAAATGCCAGTACAATCAGAACACTATACAGATAACTGATATTCATGATTCTCGTTGCAAACGCCACCATATCGACCTGAATCTGGGACATAACAAACCGATGCAGCAGGCATCCAAGCGGTAGTCCGACCACAATTCCCATCAGCGTCAGTACGAGATTCTCGCGGAAAACATATGATCCTGTCTCTCGCGGATAAAAACCAAGTACCTTGATTGTTGCAATCTCCCGCACACGCTCCGTAATATTGATGTTGCTTAAGTTGAATAACACAATAAATGCAAGTGCACCCGCACTGCCGATAACAAGTCCGACAACCGCATCCATCATCTTCATCATATTCTCCACACGGTCTTTGATGTCTGCAACAACTGAGACACTCATCACATTGGAGAGTGCAGATATTTTTCCGCCTGCCTCATAAGCGGTATTGTCTGTATCGACATGCAAATACATTGTATTTGCCTCGCATGCTTTGTCAAAATACTGCTCGTAGCATTCCGGTGTGATATATGCGTAGTGCCATACATAGTTTTCGAAGATTCCCGATACCGTAAGCGTCACATCTCCAGCATCCGTATCATGCAGCGTAATCGGATCGCCAACCGTCACATCCGCAATCTCCGCAATCTTCTTTGACAACATCACCTCACCGTTTCCCGGATAAGTGCCATTCTTGGTTGTCATGTCAAACTTCACAAAGCTTTCTAAATCTTCCGGCTCTGCAGCAATCAGATACACTGTTTTAATTGCGGAAGCTGCATGATATTCTACCGTGCTTTTCAGGATTGCTGTGGAATCCTCAAAGCCATCACCAACAGCATCTTCCACCTCCTGCTGTATATCCTCATTATATGTGCCATTCAGGGTTACTTCCATATCGTAAGTATCGATATCTCCATACTGGAATTCCGCCAGATTTGATACCGAATCCTTCACCCCAAGCCCCGTCAGGACAAGCGCCGTGCATCCGGCAATACCAAGCAGCATCATGAACATACGCTTCTTGAATCGGAATACATTACGTGCTGTTACCTTATGTAAGAATTTCATCGGCTTCCAGATAAATGGAATCCGCTCGAGTAAGATACGTTTCCCTGCTGCCGGAGCCTTCGGCCGGATCAGCTCTGCCGGCATACACCGAAGCTCATTGATGCAGGCAAGGAACGCTGTTCCCATCGAACAAATCAACGACACACACAGACAGATTACAAAAAGTCCCGGTGAAAAATAAAATTCAATGCCTGTTCCAAAATCGTACAACATCCTATACGCCTCAGATATTACATATGGGAACAGATAGCTTCCTCCGAAAAATCCGATCACGCATCCAAGAAATGCTGAGCTTCCGGAATAAATCAGATACTTCGCCATAATGCGTCCATTCGTATAACCAAGTGCCCGGTATGTTCCGATCTGTCCACGCTCATCATCCACCATACGTGTCATCGTCGTCGAACAGACAAGTGCCGCAATCAGGAAGAAGAAAATCGGGAATACCTTTGCTACGCCATCGACGATGTTCGTATCATTGTCATAGCACATATAACCGACATTCGTCGAACGATCCAGCACATACGTCTTTACATCTCCAAATGCTTTCTTCGCCGCCTGTTCTCCATATTCCTGTACGAGTGCATCCTGTTGTTCCTGCGTAAGAGGCTGTAACTGTTCCATCTGGGCTATCTGCTCCTGTGTGAGCGTTCCGCTCTGCGCATCCTGCATCATCGCCTGTAATTCTTGCTGTTGCTTTTCAACCGCGTCCTCCACAAGTGTCCTGCCCAGCTCTGTCACAAGCCGGTCATACCGGTTATCCGTAACCGTCTTCAACGCTGTTTCCATATCCGGGGTGACGTCGTCGATAAAATCATCATAAGCATCCGTGTAAATATCATAGGAATCCTGACTTTTCACATAGATTTCCTTATATGCATCAAAGGAAAATCCATCCTCCGGAATGAAGATAAACGCACTGACCCGTCCATTTCCAAGCGTTGTCGTTCCACGCTCAATATTGATATACATCGGTGAATTCACCGTACCGACAACTTTGTATTTCTTGTGTGCAAATGCATCTTTTGTATCCTGCGTATTGCTGTCCGCAATCTCAATTTCCTGTCCGATGATATCCTGTCCCTTGAACTGATATGCATCCACCACACATTCATCGTCCGCTTCCGGCATACGACCATCCCGCAGTTCCAGTGTATTCACATGCTCCGTAATGGACTGTGCGCGCAACACCTTCTCCTTACCATCCGCATCTTCATAGATCATATCCTCGTAGTAAGAGCCATCTGCCGCCAGCACATGCTCCTGCTTCCGCATTTCCTCCACAGCCTCCGTGTCAAAACCAATTGAGGAAAGCAGCCGGAAATCATAGAAGTTATACTCCCGCAGATAGTTATTGCCGGTTTCCACCATGCCCGGCTTTGTCACCTTCAGTCCGGAGAAAAATCCAACGCCCAGCGCAATGATTGCAAGAATTGCCAGGTACCGTCCCATACTCTGTCCAATTGTTCTACGTATATTTTTTCTATATGCCCGCATCTTCTATCACCACTCAATTTCTTCTACCGGTACAATCTGTTCATTCATCTTCACCGAAGCAATCTTGCCACTCTTCACCTTAATGATCCGGTCTGCCATCGCTGTAAGTGCCTGATTGTGGGTGATGATTACAACGGTCATTCCACGCTTCCGGCTGCAATCCTGTAACAGCTTTAAGATTGCCTTACCGGTCTCATAATCAAGGGCACCGGTCGGCTCATCACAGAGCAAAAGCTTCGGATTCTTTGCGAGCGCACGCGCGATTGCCACACGCTGCTGTTCTCCACCGGATAGCTGTGCCGGGAAGTTATTCATACGTTCTTCCAGTCCGACATGGGCAAGCACCTCCGATGGATTCATCGGATCCTTGGACAACTGAGACGCGATCTCGACATTCTCCAGTGCAGTCAGGTTCGGGATCAGATTATAAAACTGAAATACGAATCCGATATCCCGCCGTCTGTACGTCGCGAGCTGTTTCTTGTTGTAATCCGAAACCGCTGTGCCATCCAGATACACCTCTCCTTCAGTCAGGCGATCCATACCGCCAAGGATATTGAGCAGGGTGGTCTTACCTGCCCCCGACTGTCCTACGATGACACAGATCTCACCCTTCCCGATCTCAAAGGATGCATCCTTTAAGGCTTCAACACTGACATCACCGGTCTTATAGGTTTTGCTTACGTTCTTAAACTCTACATAACTCATTTGTGTGTTCCTTTCTAATTTATCTGTGATAATTGCAAAATAATTCGATATACCTGAGTATAACATACTGTTTTCCTGCGATATATCAATTTCACGAAGCATATAATGTATTGCAACCAAGAAATACTAAATGTTCCAATCTACAATCTCTCATGCTTCCGCAGCCGCTGCCAATTCGCCATCCCTGGCTCAGTGGCAGCTTGTTTGAACATCGTGTTCAAACACTGCTGTTTTATTTATGGAACATCAAGTATTTCTAAGTTGCAAACATATCATATGCTTCATGAAATTATATATTGAAGGTGAACAATCATGTTATATCTCAGGCATATCCAATTATATTTTGCAATTATCTATAACTAATATTACTTCCTCCAGCTCGCGATTCTTAACAATACTTCCTTGTCAAGTGGATATGGACAAAGCGCAAGCTTCGCTTTATTTTCTACTACAATATCAACGACCTGACGGATGTTTTCTTCCGGCAGGATGCCGCAGTCGCTCACAACCTGAAAGAAATCTGCAAACTCGTCCACAGAAGAAAATCCAATTGTCGACAACAGATATTCCTGATCTGCCACATCTGCTTCACGGATATATCCCGGCAGGAAATATCCGATTGCAATGCCATGCGGCACGCCAAGTTCATACGTGATCGCATAGCTTAAGCTATGCGGAATCGTCGTTCCTGTCTGTGCAATCGCCATACCTGCGAGTGTCGATGCCAACAGGAAATTGCTGTAATCCTCGTCTGTCATCTCCCTCATACCAAGCAGGGCATCCTTGCTTCTCGCCCATACCTTTAGGCCCTGATCAACGAACATCCGGCTGTAATCCGTCGCGGTCGTATTCAGATAACTCTCAATCATATGTCCAAGCGCATCAATCGCGGTCTGTCCAATGACTTTCTTCGATGCGGTCTTCAGATATTTCGGATCTGCCAATGCAAGCACCGGAAATACACGGTGTGGCAGCGATGCCTTTGTCCGCTTCGCATGGACGGTAAGCACTGCGACACCAGTCACCTCTGAGCCGGTTCCACAGGTCGTCGGAATCGTTACAACTGGGAGCGCCTTTGTATGCGCGACATTCTCATACAGATAATCCGCATCCTTCTCCGGGTTGGCAAGCATAATCGCAATCGCCTTTGCCGCATCCATTGGCGAACCACCGCCAATCGCAATTACGAAATCCACGCCATTTCTTTTTCCAAACTCGGTCGCTTTCATAACCGTTTCCACAGAGGGATTTTCTTCGATCCCATCATACTGCACATGTTTCTTTCCATATGCATCAAGTGCTGCCTCCACATCTGCAAGCGCTCCATTCGCGCGTGCGGAATATTTTCCTGTCACAATCAGTGCGTAGCTTCCATAGCCTGCCAATTCCTCTGCATGTACCTTTACTGCATCTATCTCCTGGTATACTTTTGTTGGTATGTAATATTTCATATTCTGTCTCCAATCATCTGCCTGATTCCGAAGTTTCCCCGCGGTACAGACTTCTAATAATATGTTATAATGGATATCCATATTTTTCAAGCGTTGTTTTGTGAATTGTTTGTGTTTTGCGCAACCAAAAAGACATGACATACATTTTGATGTGTATATCATGTCTTTCTTTTTACTCAAACAATCTCATCAATACATCATAGACTTCCTTCGCCACCGCCAGTTTGTACATTAACCTGCTTGGTTGCTGTGGAATCTCGACAACATAGGACCTAACAGTACCTTTCAGGCTTATCGCAAAATAAACCTGTCCGGGAACCGATGCATCCGCATTGTCCGGATCCGTATTTCCCATCGTTCCGGTGACACCGATTCCGATGTCCGCACCATACATATTCGCGCAGGCGGTCGCCATGGCTTCCGCTGTCTCCTTCGAATACACCGTATACTTATGAATCACCTCAGCGGACACACCCTGCATGATCTTCGTCTCATTGCTATATGTAATGCTCGCACCTTTGAAGATGGCAGATGCCCCTTCTGTATCCGTAATCAGAGACGCAATCTGTCCGGCAGTCGCACTCTCCATCGTCGTGATCGACATGTTCCATTCGATCAGAAGTTCTGTCAATTTACGATAGTCTTGGCGGATATCTTTTTCCACATATTTTTTCTTGACTGGACGAACCTTCGGTTCTTTCTTCTTGTCTGTTTTTTCCTTTTTTGCATTCTCCTGCTTCTCTGTGTCTGGATTCTGCAAGAGTTTTGCTTCCTCACAGTATGGGCAAACTTTGTATCTGTCTCCGTTATAAAAATGATCATTTTCACATTTTCTGATATTCATAATTTTAACCTCGGTTATGTTATTCATTTGAAAATTATCTTTATTATAACGTAAGTGCAGGAAAATAACCAGATGGATATGAATTTATAATACTATAAAATATTACATAATCATAACTACCAACTTTCCTTTAAAGAGCCTCTATTTATTTACCTTGCTGTCTGTAATTGATTTCGTATATATTCTTCCTATATCCGCTCGTATTTGCCGATATATAATTTTTCTTCTCGGTGCAAATGCTATACTTATCTAAATCACACATCGGCGGCATATAAGTTGCCACCGGCAAAAGGAACTTACCATCTATGTACTCGGCTGCGCCGAGTATGTCGGAATAATCCTCCGTGGCGCAGCCTTTAATATAAACCTGGCACTTTTGTGTAGAGCCATCTGTGGTAATATAGATTCGGTCAACAATCGAGTGTACCAAAGTGAATAAAGTTTCCGGCTGTGCGTCCTTTGCAAATTCCTCAAAAGACAGCAGCCGTTTTTTTATGCTGTTCAATTCATGGATGAGGTAGTGATTTTCAGACTGGGTATTCTCAATGCGGCGCAGGTCTGCCTCCCGCTTAGCAAGGTCATCTGTAAGCACTTTTATATCGTCCTGGATAAAACGCTTGAGAGCGTCGTCCGCTTCACGCAGATTGCGTACCTGTGCGGCAATATCTGCATTTAACCGCTCAATCGCTTTCTTTGTTTCCTGGTATTCTTTCTCGCCTTGGTCGGTGCGGATCATGCTGGCAACCCGGTTCTCCAAAAGCTGCCGATAATAATCGGAATGTTCTTCTTGTAAACTGGAAAGCGAGTGGATGACGAATTCATCTAACGTTACGCCCTCAACCCCTTTGAAGGTACATTCTTTTGCCCGCGCCCCAGGGCAGGCGTATTTGAAGCGGGGCTTACCGTTTGTCCAACGGTTAGATTCCGGCAGCACCCGCAGACGCTTTCCGCAAATTGGGCAATACATCAGGCCAGACAGCAGAGCATTGGTCTTTCTATGGGGCCTGTTATACTTTTCTGCAATCTCATCCAACATATTTTGTGTTTCTACCCATTTTCGGGAGCTGATAAAACCTTCGTGGCGTCCGACGGAAACAATCCATTCACTAATCGGTTTCTTGGTAAGAAGCTGGGAAAACTTCGGGTTGAAGAACGTGGAATCCTCATCCTCGACTTTCATCTGGTCGGTCTTGTTATAAGCGGAAAGGCCATGCTTCCCGTCAAACTCATGTGCTTCTCCAAATAGATTCCCGTCATGCTCCAGGAAGTAATTATAGGAATACTCGTCGGCTACACAGTAGATGGGATTTCGCAAAATCAGCCGGATGGTAGAAGTGGTAAACTTCGCCCCGTGTTTCGTTTCATATTTCTCACTAATGAGATTTGCTGTTTGCAGCAGGGAACGTGTTTCCCAAAAGGTACGGTAGATTTCCAGCACAATCTCTTTTTCTTCTTCAATGGGGACAAGAAAGCTGATGGCGCTTTTATTTTTTCCGCTCCCCGTTGTCACACGCTTGGAAGAAAATCCGGTGGGCGTTTTACCGCCCAGCCAACGCCCGTCCTTAGCCAGTTCCATTAAATTATCCTGGATACGCTCAGTGAGGATGTCGCGCTCAAACTCAGCGATGATAGCCAGTACCTGAATGATGATTTTGGAAGTGCTGATCTGTGTATTGATGTTATTGGAGCAAACCAAAAGCGTCACATCGTGGCGCTCAAAGTATTCCAAAAGCCGCATGAGATCAGATGTTTTTCGGCTGATCCGGTCTAACTTATAGCAGGCTACCGCTTTGATCTTTCCCATTTCAACATCCCGTAGAAGCCGCTGGAAATCAGGCCGGTCGGAATAGTAGCCGCTCAAGCCTTTGTCCTCATACTGGATAAACTCATAATCCTCCGGTAAAGAAAGTTGATTGACAGCATAATCGGCGCTTTGCTTGAACTGGACGCCAATGCTGTCACCTTTATTTGTAATGCGGGATTTCCTCGCATAGATGGCTACCAGCCTATCGTCTATACCAGCCTGGATTCTTGCCTTTCGTTTCATTTTCAAATGTCCTCCTTTCCAGGGCAGCTATACAGCAGCCCCTTTCTTCATTTATTATAGAAACGCCCTCATTTTTGTTCAAAGGTGCGATTATCCTCTTTTAACGTGGAAAGCAGCGCCTTTAATTCCTCGGCACTTAATTTCCGCAGTTCGCGGGATAGAAATTCGGCGCGCTTTTCTGCGAACCGGCGCATGGGCTGTTCGCTCTCCTTCCCGGTGTGGAATACGATCTCCATAAGTTGTCCTCCGGTCATTGGTGCCGTTTGACAACTTCATAATCAAAGCCAGGGCGCTGGCCGCAATAGGTGCAGATGTCCCGTTCCTGCTGCGCAGGGTTTACCCGTTTCAAATAATAAGAGCCTGTACCATAAAAATTGTTGGCACAGGCCGGGCAAAGGCACATGATTAAATTTTCGGGAACCTCCTCGATCAGCCCTACGCTGACTGCCAGGGCATGGTTGATTCTGCGGATATGCTTTTCTTCCAGCCTGCCGATGTACGTTTCCAACCGCTTCTTATCAATGGTGCGAAGCTGCTCTAAAAGAACAAGAGAAGGCAGCTCCAGGCCGTTCTCTGCCTTTAACAGATAGTGGGTGGGCAGCTTTGCCTTTGCGTCCACCTTGCTGGAAATAGCCGCCACAATGACGGTGGGGCTATATTTGTTTCCTGTATTGTTCTGGAGAATGAGGACAGGGCGGCGTCCTTCCTGTTCGGAGCCGATTCCCCGGCCCAGATCGGCATAGTACATTTCGCCGCGCAAGTACGTTTTGTTCATGGTATTTAACCTCCCTTTGAAAATTCAGGCGGCAAAAGCCGCCTATGTAGAGGCCGTACAGCAGAACAGAATGAAGGCCGGGGAGAGATAAAACATTTCTCCTGTTTTCATTGGCCCGTCCTGCCGCACGGCCCATATTTCAAAGCGTTCCTACTTGTCCTCGACACCCCGGAACACTGTGGGAAGTCATCAAACGGCTGGCAGCTCACCAGCTCCACGGGGAATCTCACCCCTCGCGTGGTTCTCACGCAACCGCCCCCATTGCCTGCGACGGATCACGGCCAAAAAGGTGGCCGCTTCAACGCTCGGACGTTAGGCTGGACGGGAGTATCATTGTCCCCGCTGCCGGTCATGGCCGTACCGGGAGCCGCCCGGTACTGACAGTCTGCTGTTTCTCGCTCCTTGCCGGGAAGAACAAACCTAAGACCTACATTTCTTTTTCGGTGGTGTCTCGTTGTTTTCCCCCGGCAGATCGCCGCGCAGCAACCGTCTGGGCTTTGGCTTTCGCCAAAGCAGCGGGAATGTGCCTGATGAATGGGCATGCAATTTTCAAGGTTCTGGGAGAGGTCATAGAAAAACCTCTCACCCTTTTTGCCGTTGGGTGAGAGGTTTGCACAACACTACTCTAAAATTTTTTTGAGTTTTTTGAGAACCTTCATTTTCCGAACATGAACAGCATTGCGGTACACGCCAAGTTCATCTGCGTATTGCCGCTCTGTCTTTTCCTCAAAGAACAAAGCCTGGATCAGCGCCTGTTCCTCTGGAGTCAACATGGAAAGCGCGGTATGTAGCCTGTCCGTTTCCATCTTGCGGAACACCACACTCTCCACGCTTTCCTGCCTGTCGGAAAACTGCTGGGCATTTTCATCCATCAGCCGGTCTAAAGAATCTTCGCGGCTGGGAATAATCTGCACCACCTGGCCCTCCTTTCCGAGAACGAACCGCTCGGTTTTCAAATCATTCTCAAAGTAGCGCATTTTCCGGTCGCCCTTCATATAGGCGGCATACACTTCATCCGTGACCTCGATAAATTGGCCGCGAATCCATATTCTTTTTTTGCCAGCGTCCACGCTGTGTACCTCCGTTTCGTCTGAATTTCAAGAAGAAATCCAGACGGACGGCGGCCCTCTGCAACATGGAAGGCTTGTCCCGCAGGGAAATACCAGAAAACCGCATTTCCCGACAAAGTAAAAGTGCACACACCAAAAGGCGCGTGCGCTCGGCTGTTGGTTTTTGCCTGATGATGGGTAAGGCCCGGAGAAAAGAAAAAAGCCTGTCGAACAAAAAAATACCGCAATCCCCGTAAGGACTGCGGTATGTACGAAATACGGTTTTTGTTTGGTTTTGGGCGGGAAGCCGCCCGGCTTTTTTCTTTCTGGCTCCATGCTATCCCCTTATGGGGATAAGCTGACAAGCACCACCACCTTTCCCCAAATTGAAATGTTGATAGAGGTAGTATAATGTATAAAAAAGAGGAAACAGCGAGGTTTCAAAGAGGATTTGCATAGTTTCATCGCAAGTTTAGACACGTCCCGTGTGTGATTTGTCAAACACAAGCGACAAGATATGAGATTTGAAAAATTGTCCCGAATGACCGCATTTTAAGGAAAGAAAAAACGCAGCCTCTATCAAGACTGCGCTTTGTGGATATTATGAAGTTGTTTGAAAGCGATACCCGATTTCACGAATACTCTCGATGATAAAGGAATGGTGCGGATCAGCGGAATAAAGTTTTTTGCGTAGGTTTCGGACATGGTAGCCTACGGTGCCTCGTTCATTGACAGTTAGAGTTTCGCCCCACACCTTTTCATAGATTTGGGAATAGCTTAATACCCGCCCATTATTAACTGCCAGCAGACAAAGGAGATTATATTCTTTTGTTGTTAAGGCCACTTCTTTCTGATTACAGCGCACCAGCCTTTGGCTGGGATCAATCTCAAGATCGGAGAGAGATAGCACCGGCTCCGAGGTAAACTCCCACTTTTTCAGTTCTGGATGAAGCTGCAAAAATGAAAGGAAATCTTCAAAAACCTTTTTTTCTTCCTCGTTCAGCTTCATAATGATTATTTCTCCGATGGTATCACCTCCTGGGCTTTCATCCAGGCAGCTTCTTTTAGTTTATTGAAACTTGTTTCACTAATAACGTGTTCCAGCCTGCAAGCGTCTTGCACTGCAATATCACGGGGAACCCCGGCTTCAATAAGCTGCTTTGTAAAAAACTGGTGCTTTTCATAGATTTGCTGGGCGATCTGTCGGCCCTGCTCTGTGAGGGAGAGTGTGCCATCGTCCTTTTTTAGCAGGCATTTCTTTTTAGACAGTTCCTTGACCGCCCGGCTCACAGAAGGCTTCGTCACGCCTAAATACCCTGCTACATCCACACACCGGATATAACCGTGTTTTTGTTGGAGTACAAGAACGGCTTCCAAATAGTCCTCCATAGAAGAAGTCAAAGATATGTTGCACATCTTATTGTCAGTGTTCATTACCCCAGTTTCCATCGAAAATCGCAGCATGCCTGCATCAACTCCTTATCATGGGTGATGACCCCTATCGTTTTGCCTTCGGCTGCGGCTACTGTCAATACGGCAGCGATTTTTCGCATGTTTCCCCCGTCCAGCCCGGACGTGGGTTCGTCGAAAAGCAGGATTTCCCTTCCGGATAACAAGCCGCAGGCGATAGAAAGTCTCTGCTTCTGGCCGCCAGAAAGGGCAGCCGGGTGTGTATCCTTGTAGGCATACAACCCCAGTGTTTTCAACAATGTTCTGGCATGTTCCAGCCGCCCGGAGGAAGCATCGGAATGGAGCAGCAATTCCTCCGTGACGCTGGTGGTAAAAAACTGGGTTCCTGTGTCGTTGGAACTGTACCACACCACTTTTCTGCGCTTCCCGGCAGGCAGCTTTTTTCCGCCGATATAAATTTCCCCACCGCTCTGCTTTTGCAGCCCCGCCAGAACCATGGCAAGGGTAGTTTTTCCCGCGCCGTTTCTGCCAGTCAGGGCGGTGATCTTCCCGGCGGGCAGAGAAAGATTCAGATTTTCAAAAATAAGGAGCTTTTTGCGCCTGCAGGTCAGATTCCGGCAGAAAAAATGTTCCTCCCCGGCGTTTGCAGGAACCCCCGGCAGGGAAGCCTCTGTTTCCGTGACTTCCCGCAGACCGTACCGCTTTCGTTCTTCCTCTGAAAGTTCCCTCATCTGCGCCGGCGTTTTTTCCCACTGGATGGTTCCTTCTGAAACATAGACGAAACGGTCGGCGATACCGCTTAGCCATGCCAGCCGGTGCTCCGCTATAATCAGGGTGTTTCCCTCGTCTTTCAATTTCCGAAGTATGCCCGCAAGCCTTGTAGCTCCCTCGCTGTCCAAGTTGGCCGTGGGCTCATCGCAGACATAGGTATGGGGGCGCAGTGCGTAGACCGAAGCAACCGCCACCCGCTGTTTCTCGCCGCTGGACAGCACATCCAGAGGACGCGCCCGCAGGGTCTCCAATCCCATGGAAGCGATAGCCTCATCCGTGCGTTTCCGTATTTCCTGTTTCGCCATCCCATAATTTTCACAAGCAAAGGCAACCTCCCCCGCAAGTTCCGAGGAAAAAAACTGACTCTTGGGATCCTGAAATACGCTGCCAATCTCCTGTCCAATCTTCCAAGCGGGAAGAGAAGCAATCTCTGTATAGTTTATCCAGAGGTCACCCTTTTTCGTTCCCTGATAATAGGACGGAGCCAGACCGTTGAGCAGCCTTGTCAGCGTCGTTTTCCCGCCGCCGGAAGGGCCTGTCAGCACGACACATTCCCCGTCGCAAACAGTAAGGTCAATCCCATGAACACCCTCTTCGCAGCCTTCATATTGAAATGACACATCCTTAAGAACAATCATATCCGTACACCTCCCGCAAAGAGAAATACCGCCGTCGCCCCAGTCCAGAGCGCCAGACAGATACCATCCAAGGCATCGGACCTCTTTCCATAATAGCTGCCCCGCTTTCCGGGACGCTCCGCCCCACGGGCCACCGCAGAGACCGAAAGTTGATCGGCAATCTGCAGACAGCGCAGCAGCAAGGGGACAAGCACATACTCACAGGATGCCGCCGGATGCCCCGCAAGCTGGATCGGCGTGGTCAATCCCCGGTTGCGCATGGAAAGCCAGACACTCCGCAATTCCGACTTCATAGTCGGAAAAAAACGGAACATGACCAGTAGGCCCAGAATGACAGGACTCGGCGTGTGGATACGGGATAAAAAGGCTGCCAGCTCTCCGGGCGGCGTGGTAATCAGATCCCATGATACCAGAAACACCGGCGTCAGGTTCCAGAACATCAGCACATAAAATTCCGAAAATACCGCCGGATGGAAATCGTGGAACCGGATCAGGTACAACAGAATCCCAAGCGCTGCGTAGAAAGCTGCCATGGAGCGCAGGAAACGCCAGTTTCGCTGCACTCCCAGATAAATGAATCCCGCGACTGTCAGAACGCAGGTCAGTAAAGTATCGGTAGTCAGGGATATGCCGATGATCGTACAGGCCAGTGCCCACAGCTTCACCGGGACGGCAAGATTCCTGCGGCCCATCAGAGGACTCCCGCTTTTTTGAAATGCTTGTTCACCAGCTTCCCGCCCACCAGGCTACCGAGGAAGCCGCCAAGCACGGTAAAGAGGATGATGAACGCAAGCCATCCCGGGGAGGTATAATAACGGACAAAGGAATCAATGTAGCTTTGCTCCATGCCGCTGGAGAGGGCAAAGGCTTCGTAGGTATCCCAGAAAAACCAGATCGGCAGAAGATTCACGCCGTTGTACAACAGGCTTGCCACCGACCAGGCCGCCGTCATTTTCTTTTTTGATTTCCAGCCATCCCTCCAAAGAATCGCCTCACAGATGATCCCCACCACAATGTAATACGGCAGCAGATACCAGTTTCCCATGATGAGGAACACAAGCCCCAGTATAGTCATGTAAATCAGCGTCACGAAACGCTTATGTACCCGGCTTACCACGAGAAAATAAACCGGGGCGCACAAAAACATGGTAAAGCCCACCGACAGCACCATGCTGACAAAATCGTTTGCCATGCAGACCATATTCACAATAAGCTGTATGACGATGAGCAGCACCGTAAGCAGCACCGTGGTGATTACATCCCTGACATTCCATTTCTGCGTTGTTTTCATTGAAATTTCCTCCTGATCTTTCTTTTAATCATTTGCCTGCAGCTTTTCTTTTCTTCCAAGGTTCCAGCCGATTGCCGTCTCCCGCATCTGAATAAAACGGCGGTACAGCCCCTGTTCTTCCATCAGTTCCCTGTGCGTGCCGCGTTGGACAATCCGGCCCTTATCCAAAACAAGAATCTGGTCGGCATTCCGGACTGTGGAGAGCCTGTGGGCAATCATAATGATCGTCTTGTCTTTTGTCAGCTCCGCAATCGCCGCCTGCAGTTCCCGCTCATTCTCCGGGTCCACACTGGCGGTGGCTTCGTCTAAAATGATAATCGGCGCATCCTTTAAGATGGCCCGGGCAATAGAAATGCGCTGGCGCTCCCCACCGGAAAGGGAGGCTCCGCCCTCGCCTACAAGGGTATGGTAGCCTTCCGGCAATGCCGATATAAACTCATGGCAGCACGCCTTTTTCGCCGCCTCGATCACATCTTCCCGGGTGGCGTCCAGCCTGCCGAATTTGATGTTGTTTTCAATGGTATCCTCAAAAAGATAAACATTCTGGAACACAATGGAAAAATTTTTCAGCAGACTGTCGCAGGTAAAATCTTTTACATCATGTCCGCCCACACAGATTTTCCCTTCCTGCACATCCCAAAAACGGGCAATGAGGCTTACAAGGGTCGTTTTGCCGGAGCCGGAAGGCCCTACGATGGCGCAGGTTGTTTTTTCAGGAATGATCGCGCTTACATCCTGCAGCACATTTTCCTGTCCGTAGGCAAAGGAAACGTGGGCAAGCTCAATGTCATAGTGATCCAGTGGAATATCCCCGCCATGTTCATCCAGTACCGGCGTATCCATAACGGCCTCCATACGGTCCAGGGAGGCATCGATGACACGGGCAACGGAGGCCATACTTCCCACTAGCTCCACACTGGAGTAGATCATAAAACTTGACACCAGCAGAAGCAGGCACTTGACCGGTGTGATCTCACCGCCCAGCATCAGATAAGGAGCAACGACTAAGATTGCGGATTTTGCCAGCTTGAAGATCGTCTGATAAACGCCGGTCAGCGAGGAAAAGACACTTTCCAGAATGATGTTGGCGTCCGCACTTTCCCCGATTGCCTGATTGACCGCTTTTCCCGACATTTCTCCCAATCCAAAGGCTTTCACGACGCCCATTCCCTGGATATATTCCAGAAAACCCGTCACAAGATTCGCCTGTGCGGCCTGCCGTCTGGGAGACAGCCTTTTACCTGCTTTCTGGATTCCCCCATAGACCAGCATAGAAACGGCCAGCCCCGCAAACATCAAAAGTCCGATATGCCATTCATAAAAAAGCAGCCAAACGCCTATGACAAGGGCATGGATAAAGCCTCCCGCTACTTTTTCCAGAACCATGACGGCGTTACTCTCAATATCTCCAAGTGTGGTCGTCACGGCGGCTACGATCTCACCCAGCCGGTTTTCATTGAAATACCCCATAGGAACATGTTTCATATGTTCGCCGATTTCCAGCCGTTTTTCCGAACACATGGAAAAGCTGCCAAGCGTTCTCCTGATACAGGATAGGTTATTAAAAAAGATCCGTCCGGCAATGCTTACCACCATAATGGCAAGGGATACCCAGATGGTGGAAACCGGCATGACGCCGCCCTCCGCCACTGAAAGCAGCCCTGAAAGTACCGTAAGGATCGCCATGATGGGCATCATCTCAAAAACAGAATCCAGCAGATTGAAGACAAAAGAAGCAATCAAATTCTTTCGCTGTTTTCCCGAAAATTCCAGCAGTCGTTTCATCAGTTGAATCATACAGGCGCCTCCTCTCCCATATCTTTCGCGCTGATATGCGCGGTCCACAGCTCTCTGTAAAGAGAATTGTTCCTTAACAACTCTTTGTGCGTTCCCTGGCCTTTGATGCACCCTTGATCCATTACCAGTATCTTATCTGCGCCCACGATGGTAGAAAGACGGTGGGCAATGACAATCAACGTTTTCCCTTTTACCAGTTCATTGATCGATGCCTGAATAACAGCCTCATTCTCCGGGTCGGTAAATGCGGTAGCCTCATCCAGTACCACCACGGGGCTGTTTTTTAAGATCGCCCTGGCAATGGCAATGCGCTGGCGCTCCCCACCGGACAGGCTCCCGCCGCCGTCTCCCACCAGCGTATCATATCCCTTCGGCAGGGCAGAAATAAATTCATGGCAGCTCGCCTGCTTTGCGGCGCTTACAATTTCTTCGTCCGTCGCCCCCGGTTTCCCCATGCGGATATTTTCCTTCACGGACAGATGAAACAGAAAATTGTCCTGGGACACATAAGCCACGGTATCCATGACCTGTGAGAGCGGGATGTTCCGCACATCTACTCCGCCAATCTGTACTTCTCCGCTGTCCGCCTCCCAGAAAGAAGCGATGAGGCGCGCCGCCGTTGACTTGCCTGAGCCGGAGGGTCCCACAATCGCCGTCATACCGCCCGGTACCGCATCAAAGTTGATCTGGTGCAATACTTCCGTATTTCCATATCCGAAGCAAACATTCCGGAAAGATATATGAGAATTAGGAAGTGTTACCCGTTCCTCCGGCCGTTGCATTTCCTCTGTTTCCAAAAGCCCGGCAATCTCTTTAACCGTGGAATCCACCATGGCAAGACTGTCCGTATATTGCAGTGCCTGGATCAGTGGCTTGACTAATCCAAGGGCGAGGATCACACAGGTAATTAAAACCGGCGTTTCCAGGCTGCCCTGTATATACAGATAGGCACCTAAAGGCAATACGCCCAGCAGACAGGACGGCATAATAGAAATACCCGCCACATAGAAGCTGTTGGTCTGCTTAAACCAGGTCGTCTTTGCCGCTTCATTTTCTGTTACAGCATCCATATACCTGCCATAAGAGGCAGTGCTCTGGTTAAAAGCTTTGATGACTTCAATGCCGCCGATATATTCCACAATGGCGGCATCCATATTTTTCCCCGCAGTCAGTACACGGTCATACCGCTTTGCATAGTCCTTCATCATCCCCATGTAGCACACAAGTCCAATAGGGATTGTAATCAGCGAAATCAAGGCAATGCGCCAGTCCAGGATAAAAAGATATATCAACATCAGGACTGGAACAAGAATATTCGCTGTCAGTTCTGGTATCATGTGTGCCAGCGGCAGCTCCAGCTTTTCCACCGTATCCACCAGCAGGGTCTTGAATTTACCGGAAGGTGTATCCAGAATATAACCCATGGGTACACAGGAGAGCTTCGCTGTTAATTCTGTCCGGATATTCTTTAAAATTGTAAAAGCCGAGCGATGGCTGAGTATGGTAGAAACCGTTCCAAACCAGGTGCTCCCCAGATAGCCCAGAAGTGCGGCAAGCGCCCAGAAACCAATGGGGATAAGGTCATAATTTTGACCGCATATCTGGATCACAATCTGTGAAACCGCAAAATAGGGTACAATCCCGCACACAGAACCAAGTACCGCCAGTAAGACAGAGGCTGTCATTTTCCCTTTGCACTGTGTTGCAAACCGCAGGACCCAACTGAATGTGTTATTTTTTTCCTGTTCCATTTCCTGCTCCTTTCATTTTTTCTAAAACCGTTCCGCGCATGGCTCCGGATAAATCATCTGATATTTTCCCATCCTCTAAGACCAGCACACGAGAGCAAATCGTCTGGATAAATTCATAATCATGGGTAATAATCAGCAGTATCTTCCCCTGTGCGGACAATTCTTTTGCAAGCCTCCCCACCTCCTGCATACTTTTTAAATCAAGCCCACTGGTGGGTTCGTCAAAAATCAATAACTCCTTTTCGCAAAGCAGACTGACCGCTACGGCAAGGCGCTGCTTTTGTCCCCCCGAAAGGGAGAGAGGGTGCCGGTCTTTGAAATCCAACAGATCAAGCCATTCAAGCGCCTTTTCAACGGCTGCGGTGTCTGGGGCTTTCACACCAAGTAAACACTCAGCTTCTACGCTGTCCGTAAACAGTTGATGCCCCACATCTTGCATAACCATGTAAGAACACTTTCTCCGCTGTTTCTCCGCGAGAGCCTTTCCCTGCAGCAAAACAGTCCCACTATCATTTTTTTGTAATCCACACAAGACACGGGCAAGCGTTGTTTTTCCCACACCGTTTTTCCCAACAACAGCAATGACTTCTCCGCCATGAGCAGTAAAACTCAGATCTTGGAAGATTGTCTGTTTTCCAAGACGGACTGATATTCCCTGCACTTCTAACTCATTACTGCTTGTTTTTGGAGCGATAGCAGTTTTCTTTACATGAGACAGGTTTCTGCACCGAAGCCCCATGGCAAGAATCTCACTTTCAGGCAATGCCTGAAAATCGGTAAGCGTCATATCCTTCAGAATTTTCCCTCCGTGCATATAAACAACACGATCTGCAACATCCATCAGATACCAGAGCCTGTGTTCCGCAATAATAATCGTTTTTCCCTGCGCTTTCACTCTTTGAAGCAGATCAGTCAGCTCTTCAATGGCTCCCATATCCAAATTAGAGGATGGTTCGTCTAAGACAAAGATTTCTGATTCCGTTGCATAAACAGAAGCAAAAGCGATCTTCTGTTTCTCACCGCCTGAAAGTTCAAAAATATTTCTTTTACGGAGTACAGACAAATTTAATTCACGGCTGGTTTTCTCAAGGCACATTTTTAATTTCTCTTGTGGTAAGGCTCGATTCTCCAAACCAAACACAATCTCACTGTCTGTATCTGTATTAAAAAACTGTGTGCGTGGGTTCTGAAAAACAGAGCCTACATAGTCTGAAATATCCGCAATATCTGTTTTCGTTACATCCAGCCCACATACAGAAATTTCACCTGACAGTTCTCCACTGAAAAAATGTGGAATAAGCCCGTTAATCAGGCGTGTAATTGTAGTCTTTCCACAGCCGCTTCCCCCGCACAGCAAAACACATTGCCCTTTTGGAATCTCAAGAGAAACATTATGCAGCCCATTATTCTCCTTCCCATCATAAGAAAAGGAAACGTTTTTTAAAGAAATCATCAGAACCACCCCTTTCCATTTGCCAGGAACGCAAGAACAATCACGGTTATATACGCAACCAAAACCAGCATATCCATCACATGAAAACGAACGGTCTCCATGCAGGTACGTCTTTGTACATGATCAATGCCTCTTGTAATGGCTGCCTGTGTAATTTCATCCGATATTTTAGAAGCAGATACCAGCATGGGGACATAAACATACTCCATCGTCCGCATAGGATGGCGGAGAATCCCTGCGGCTGTTACAGGTATTCCCCGCAGAGCCATTGCATCCTTAATCGAATTCCATTCTTCCCCCATCGTAGGAAAATACCTCAGAGTGATAGAAAGAGAAATCGTGAACCCTTTCGGCAAGCGGAGCTTTCCAACCGCAGCTAAAAATTCGCTGACACGCGTGGTAGAAATAAGCAGACTCCCTAACATAAAACAGGGGATCAGCTTGCGAATGTAAACTGCAAACATATAAATAATGCCGCCAGCACTCACTGGCAATAAAGGAACAAGCCAAAGCTGAATTGCCAGTAAGGCAAGAAACAATGCTGCATATTTTAAAGCCGTATAAATCTTCTTTGTACTGAGCAACAGTAAAAAAGGTAATGCGGCAAAAATACACTCAATCGTAATACTCCCGTTCAGAAAGACGGAAATACTGGTTATAGCTAAAATAAGTAATTTTGTGCGGGGATCTATCTTCATTTAAACAATCCCCGCCTTTTCAAAATGCTTTTTCAACAGTTTTTTGCCAATAAAGCCGCCAATGAAAGCACAGAGAATTGTCCCAATCAGCATCGCCGGGATGGCCCACCAGTTTGCGCCAATAGAATCAATTACACCAGCGAAAGAAGATACATCTCCTTTTTTGCTCATAAACTCGTCAAACTGCGCAGGCATAATAGCCATTGGAACATAGGCTCCCATAGGAGATAACGCAAATAAGCAATAAGCCGTCATATTTCTTTTAAAAGATTTAAATCCACCGGACGCGCAGATAAAATCTGCGATAATACCTAACACCACAAAAAATGCTGACATCATCCAGAACATCCCGGTAATGAACAAAAGAATACCCGAAATAATTCCAAGAATTGTGATAGCCCCTCTTTTAGGAATTTTTGCTATATAGAGCATAAATACGGTTCCTGTAAACAAAGCTACGATCATTGGCATGAACGGGAAAGTAATGGGCGTCATCTGCGCAATTCCACCGATGATAAATGCGACAGCCGAATAAATAAGCGAGAAGATACCGACGGAAATAAAATCCCGTGTTTGCAGTTTCTGTGATTTTTTGTTCATGATAATAACCTCCTGATTTTTTAGTTAGGTGAAGCTAACCTTTAGAGTGAAAATTAAGGCTCATTTGAGCCTTAACATGCCTTCCCAGCCGCAGTTAAAGAAAGTGGCAAGCTCATTTACATATTGAATTGCGTGTTCTCTCGTCATATCATGAGCCACCGTTTCAAAAACAGCGGTGAAATAGGCGCTTGTAATCATGTGGTGAAGTTCACGGCTGACAGTCCCCTCCAGCTTACCAAGCTGTCGAAGCCGTTCATAATAAAGTTCTGTCTGGGTAACTTCAATTTCTACCAGATCATGAATATAACTGGAGTACTTTGTTCCTTCGGAACAGCATATCACCAATTTGAAAGCATCAAAATTGTCGTAGATAAAATTGATAAAATGATTTAAATAATCTGTTGATAATTCTCTGCTTTGAGCCGCTTTATCCTCCGGAATCAACTCGAAATGTGCCTGCTGCGCCGCCTTGAACTGCTCCATCAGACCATCTGCAGGCTCGGAGACCAGCGCCTCAAAAAGCGCTGCTTTGTCCGGATAATATCCATAAAACGCCCCCTGAGTAAAGCCAGCTTCCTTAACGATACTGCGGAGCGAGGCATCCTTAAAGCCTTTCGTTAAAAATTCCCGTTTCCCAATTTCAAGAATTTTACGTTGGGTTTCTGTGTGCTCAGCCATATCTAAATATTCCTTTCCATCCAACATATCACCGATATATATCACCGATATATATCACCGATATGATAGCACGGATCGGTTGCCTTGTCAACAGTATTTTGGGTTGAGCACATAAAAGGCAGGAAAAGATAGGCAAGGGCAAGATATTGATACCGTGCCATTTCCTCAAGGTATGCTCTTGCTTTATTTCTCCAGCAGCTTTATGTACCCAGCCGCACTGCACGGCTGGGCTTTTCTTTTTTGAGGTTGTTAATAGGCCGGGGTGCCGTACCCATAAATCTCATAGTACCCAATGGGATAGCTGTTCTGCCGCACGGAATCACCAGAGTTGCCCTCTACGGTGTAGACACGGCCATTCTCCACTTTCTCCACAATCCCCACATGGTCGGAAGAACCATCCTGGCCTCCATCATCCCAATCGAAAAAGATGATGTCGCCGGGGCGCGGCTCGTAGCTGTTATCCTGCCACAGCCCGCGCTCCTTGAACCAGGGTACACCCTGGGACGCGCAGGCCGCAAACTTCGGAACAACACCGGCGTCGATATAACCGCACTCATTGGCACACCAGCTCACAAAGCAGGCGCACCATTCCACCCGGCTGTTAAAGCCGTACCAGCTCCAATAGGGAGCGCCGCCTGTGTTCCCCACCTGGGAAAGCGCCACGGTAACGATCTCGCCATCGCCTCCGGTAATACCATAGAGTACCTGTGACCAAAGGGAATTATTCTCGTCATCCAGAAGCTCCGCCATCTGTTCCCGCTGATCTTCGTCAAAACCGAACTGATTGGCCATCTCCTCCGCAGTCTTATGGCTGACGGTGATATACAGATAAGTGCGGGTGACAGTCGTTTCCGTTTCTACGATATTTCCATTTCCATCATCTGAGGTTTCAATGATGGTTTCCGTCTGGGTAGCGGTACTGGACGAGATTTCATTCATCTGCCAGAAAATATCCTTTAAGAGCTGCTTTTTGGAATCGTCCATAGTGGCCACTTCCTGGGCAGCGTCCGGGTCGGTGGTAGTTTTTACCGCGTAAACCGCCAGAACCTCTTTCCAAACCGCCCGGCTCCCGGACATCTCCAGCACGTCATAGCTGTGGGCCGCTTTAATCTCGTCAAGGTTTTCCTGGTATTCGGTATTGATCTCCTGCACGGCGGTCTGCATGGTCTGTCCGGTGCCGGAGTCCTCCCCAGAGAAGAAAATCCCAAAGCAGGAGCCGATAATCATACCGATGAGGCAGATCACAATAATCACCAGCACAGCAATCCAACCGCCAGCGGCGATTGCCGCGATCAGCGCCTTGGTCGCGGCAATAATGGCTTTCACCGCCGCAACCGTAGCCTTAACTGCCGCCTTTGCCGCAACCACCGCAGTCCGGGCCGCTACACGGGCGGCATGGGCCGCAGCCCTGGCAGCCCGCGCCGTGGCCTGGGCAGTCCTCTGGACAGCTTTGGCCGCCTGCTGGCTGGTCTTGATACTGGCCTTGGCAGTCTTTTCCGCCGTTTTGATAGATTTGCTGGTGGTTTTTATCGTCCCCTTGGCTGTGGAAGAAGCCTGCTTGATGGTTTTGCGGCTCCTGTCCACTGTCTTAATGCCTTTCTTGCCGCGGTCCAGGGTCTTGATGGCCCTGCGCTCCTGACGGACCGCCTTGGCCGGCTCGGAAACCGTATCCGCTGCCTGACGGCCACTCCAGCGTGCGGTGGACTGCCCAGCCTGCCGAGCCGCTTGTTTTTTCGGCTGTTCGGCTGCGGCTTTCCGCTTCTGGATTTTCTCCTTGACCTTGGAGATGTTCTCCTTGGTCGTTTGAACCCCCTTGCGGCCCTGTTTATCAAACTGATGGACCGCTTCATGGGTGACATTATCCACCCCAGCGGAAAGGCGGTCGGACGCATACTCACCGGGGGAACCCTCCTCGGCATACAGGCTGTGGTCGGCCTTATCCTTAGTGCGGATATATGCCTCCTTCATCCGTTCAGAAGCAACCGCCGCTTTATCAATCGCTTTAATGCCTTTTTTCTCAGAAACTCTTGTTTTAATGCCCTTGCCCATGGGCTTCACCTCCTTCCCAGGGCGGGGCCGCCCTTATTCCTCCAGCAGCTTGGCCACAACCACCATCCGCCCGTTGGTCCGAGAATACTCGCAGGTGGAGAGGGTGATAAGCTGGTCGCCATATTCCGCAGTCACGCCCGTATCATAGAGGGCCAGCGCCTTGCACTGGGCAATATACTCATCAAAAGCCTCGGCGCTCTCCGCATGGACAAAGTGGTAATACTTGAAGCCGTCCTCGGAATAAGCCACCGTCTTAAAGGCGGCGACCACCTCATACTCCCCAAAGCCATCCAGCGTGTCAAAATGGATGATCGTATGCTCCCGGTAGAAATCCTCGCTCTCGTATTTGCACAGGTCGGAGAACATCGAGCCGTTGTTCATGTGGTGGCCGTACAGCACCAGATTGTCGGACAGGCCGATGTCACAGTTTTCCTGGATATAAGGCACCCCATAGCTGCTGTACGATTTATCAAAGGCGTGTTTGAGGTAAAAATCCGGGCTGTCCTTGGTCTGCATGACCGGATAATCAATCCGGGTGCTGGGAATGGAAATCCATCCCACCAGGTCGCTGTTCTGGGCGTACACCTCCGCATACTTTTCAAACGCAGTTACTTTCTTCGGGGTCTGTTCCGGGGTGTCGGCAGCTTCCAGAGATGGAAGTTCTGTATCCTCTTTCACCAGTTCCGCCACTTCCTCAAAGGCTTCGGCGCTCTGTTTCTGGTCGAGGTATTCGCGGGCCAGCATAGCCCCGGAGAAAAGGAAAAGGGCGGCACAAAAGGCCGCCCCTGCGATCATCAGTCTGGTTTTCACTTTATTACTCATTTTCTTTACCCTCCTTATCGCGCCTGCTCTTTGCCGGCCGCCTGCCGGTGCGGTGCAGCCGGTGCCGCTCTCAGCCCCCGAAGTTCCGATTTTACGGAAAATCTCTCACCGCCTGCTTTTTCCGCCAACCGGCCCGCGCCGCGTTCCATCCCGGAAAAGATCTTGCCGCAGGACAGAAATAGGCCCCGCAGCTTAGCAAGCACACCCTTATCGGCCTCCAACTCCTGAGCCTGCTGTACTTCTTTGCCTACAAGGGCGCGTCCGGCGCTTTTCATGTGGCTTCCCGCCTGGTGCAATTCCGCCCGGATCACATCCAACTTCCCGGCACACTGTTCCATCGCCCTGCCAGCGTGAGAGAAGCCGCGCTCCATCCGGGAGAGAACGGCGGGAATCCGCAAAGCCTGCACCGCTTGACGCAGGGCGGAGCGCCCTTTTCCCCGAAAGGTCTGCACCATGCGCCCGGCAGAGGAAATAAGATTTGCCTTGGCGGTGAAAACCATCGTCCGGGTCTGCTGGATTTTTCCTTCCGTCGCCGTCACAAGCTGGGCGCACCGGGCGCGGATTCCCTTGTCGTGGAGCTTGCCTACCTCCAGGCGCATTTCTTTCATTTCCTCCATCATCTGAGCCAGCTTCCCCTCCAGACTGTCCATATAGCCCACCAGGGCCTGCACTTCTTCCTTTTGCTTTTGAAGGTTGTTCTGCTCCAGTACGGAGAGAAGCTCCTTGATCTGGGGGTGTTCCCCCAGGGTGTAGGTTAGTTCAGCCATTTTCTGTTCCTCCTATCAAAGCGGTTTACCGGGCTGGGGCCTCCTGCTTTCTGGCAGGCGGCAGTTCCCGGCAGTATTCCGGGTAACGGATTTTTATGCCCTCCATGAAGTAGGGGCCAAACTCACAGCAGAACAAGTCCTCCGGGGAATAGGCGTTGCTGTGCTCCGGGTCGGTATAGCCGTTCCAGAGATTGAAGGCAAGGCGGCACACCCGGACGGTGCCGCTGGTCTGCCAGCCGCCGTTCATACCCTCCGGTTCAATACAGTCCTGCCCAAAATCAAACATCTGGCGGATGTTGGCCCTTGTTTCCGGGGCGATCCCCATGACATAGAAAAAGGCCCGGTGGTAACAGTCGTTCCGCTTGGCCTCGCTCATCATATCCAAAAAGAAATCCCGGTGTTCTGAGGACGCAAACCGGATATTAAGTCTGTTCATATCAAAACTGTCCTTTCAAAAATAAGTTCCATACGAATCGCTTCCTTTTCTGACCAATGGCATTTTCACCTCCTGTATGCGCCGCTTTGCCAGCGCATAGTATTCTGGCTGAATTTCCGTACCCAAATAGAGCCTGCCGGTCTGAATGGCAGCCAAAGCGGTGCTGCCGGTTCCCATATAGCCGTCAAAAATCAACTCCCCCGGCATACTGGATAACTGAATCAGCCACGAAAGGAACTCGGTATTTTTCACCGTAGGATGAAAAATCTGATTCTTTTTCTGCCAGGTTGAATTGTAGGTTGCCTTGGGATATTCTTCGCCAAACCAACAGGCAGGGAAGCGCGTTTTATACTTCTTGCTGGGACTACGTCCGGCATGGAATAAGGTTCCTTCCTTTTTCCGGTTTTGCAGAAGTGTGGTGTGGTTGAACGCCCGCCGCCCTTTCTGGCAAAATATAAGCCATTCCGCATTGTTGGCAAAACTCCCTTGTAAATCCCCCAGGCCACCAATGGTGTTCTTTTCGATTACCAGACAATTTTTAATCTGGAATCCAGCTTCCTGCAGACAAGCATAGTGTTCTGGGTAACAGTCAAAACGGGTAAAAAAATAGGCATGGGCGTTATGCTGTAAAATGCGGTAACTCTCCCGTGCCAGTTGTTTGTAGTCAATTCCTGTATCACCTGTCAGCAGAGGATGGGGATGCTTGGCAAAATGATTTTGATAGGAAATACCATAGGGCGGGTCGGTAAGGATCAAAGATACCGCGCCGTCCGGGATTTCGGCTAACAGTTCCATGCAGTCCATGCAATAAATCTGATTGTAAAAACAGGTTGCCTCGTGTCCTTTCAAAAACAAGTTCAATACTGATTTTTTCCTTTCTGGTAATAAGTTTTATTCTCATATGACTTTTGCCGTTTTTACATAAGGAAAAGGCATATTCACCTGTAACAGCAAACACGCCTTTCCAAATACCGTCCTATCATCCGTAATCTTCATGTTCCAACATAAAACTCAATCAACGAAAACCTCCTCTCCGCCGAACACGCCCTCGCCGGGCTTGGTGGTCATCAAGGCATACAACTTTGTGCTGCGCGGGAACCGATTGACAAAGGGCACCAGGGCGCTGCCGTAACGGATCAGGCCGCAGCCTGCGTCCGCATTGGTGACGTAGCTCATCTGCTCCCTGGAAATATTGAGGAGCTTGGAGAGCTTTTCCCGGTCGGAAGCCGCCTGGTTCAGCATAACAATAAACTCCGAGTTGCTGAGCATGGTGCTGGCCTGCACGGAATCCAGCAGGTACTCCACATTCTGGGTGATGGCTGTGGGGTAGGCCCCGCGTTTTCTGAACTGCCGCCACGCAGAGTTGAAGAAGATCCCGCTCTGCTCATTTTCAAACATCACATGGAACTCGTCGATAAAGACGTGGGTGCGCTTGCCCCGTTTCCAGTTGAGGGTCACGCGGTTCAGGATGGTATCGGTGATGACCAGGGAACCGGCAGGCTTTAGCTGCTCGCCCAGGCCGTGGATGTCGAACACCACATAGGGCTTGTTCAAATCCACTGTGCTTTCCCGACCAAAGATGTCCAGGGAGCCGGTGGTGTAAAGCTCCAGGGAAAGGGCAATTTCTTTGGCCTTATCCTCCGGCTGCTCCAGCAGCTTATTCCGCAGGTCACAGAGGGTGGCCACCCGTCCGATCTTCTCCGCCTCCGGGTACACCAGGGCGGTGCAACGGTCAATGATAGATTTGTGCTGCGGCCCCACGCCGCGCTTGTCGATCTGCTCAATGAGGGACATGATAAACTGGCTTTTTTCCACGATGGGGTTCTGCTCGCCGTAGCCCTCTACCATATACATGGCGTTTAGGCGGTCTTTGCCGCCCGCCACCAGATGGGCCACCGTAGCTTTTTCCCGGCCCAGGGCTTTCACCAGCGCGCCAAACTCGCCCTCCGGGTCACACACGAGGATTTCGTCCTCGGCGTAATCTGGATGGAGCATAAGGAACGCGATCAGCTCCTTGGCGCTGAAGGACTTACCAGCGCCGGGTACGCCCAGCAGGAAGGCCGACTGGTTCAAGAGGTTCGCCTTGTTGCACATGATGAGATTGTGGGAAATGGCGTTCTCTCCAAAGTAAATGCCGCCTTTATCCTGAATTTCCTGTACCTTGAATGGAATGAACACCGCCAAACTCTCAGTAGTAAGAGTGCGAAAGGCGTTGATTTTCCGCACCCCGATGGGCAGGGCGGTGTTCAGGCCATCAAGCTGCTGGAACTTGAGCACCGCAAGCTGGCACATATGCTTTCGCGCCACGGAAAGCACCGCCTCGGTATCGCTGTCAAGCTGCTCCTTGGTGTCGGCGGTGATGGCCAGGGTCATTACCGCGAACATCATCCGCTGGTCGCGGGTGGTGAGATCGTCCAAAAACTCCTTGCTCTCTTTCCGCTGAAGCTCCATATCATAGGGCACCACAGCGGAGAAGTTGTTATTGGCATTTTGTCTCCTTTGCCAGTTCGTAATGTTGGTTTCCACACCCAGCAGGCGGTTTTCCACCTCCCGCACTGCCTCATCCGTAGGCACCGGCACAATGTCGATGGAGAACATCAGATTGCGGTTGAAATCCGTCAGCTCCGTCACCATGTTATCCTTAATATAGGAAGCGTAGTCTTTGAGAAACAGTACCCGGCAGAACTTATCCCCCAGCTTCAGATAGTCGCTGTTCTTCTCCATGCTGTCCGGGCAGATATAGTCCTTGAAATCATGGCCATGCTTCGCCTTAGCCGCCAGGTCAAAGGAAAACTCTGCCTCCTCGCCTTGGCGGTAGAAGTCGTGCAGGATACGCAGCCGTTCGGAAGCGTCCAGTTCCACGCACTTGGAACCCAGGGCTGCAAAATGGGAAATAAGGTCGGCCCCCACGCGGGAGAAATAGGCGCGGGCCTCCTCAATATCTTTCTTTACCACGGAGATGGTAATATATTTTTCCTGGGTGATCCCGTTTGCTCCGGTTGCCTTATCAAGCAGCATTTGATTGTATTCCCTGCGATACTCGTCCCGGAAATCCTCCTGCATGGGCATGAGGATGGACTGCTCAAAATTGGCCTTGTTCATCCTCCGGTTGTTGATGGTAATCTTCGTCACCGCCCCGGAATCCAGGGAATTGAGAAGTTCCGAGTAGATGAGGAACATACTCTCCTTATCCTCGCGGCTTGCCACCAGATAGTTAATATCCGAAAAGCGGTAGGTTTTGGAGAACTTGTTTCCGGTCAAAAAAATACCGTCCGGCCAGATACGGCGGACGGGGATCACATCCTGCACCTTTCGGGGTACGGTATATCGTTCCTTGTCCTGCTTGGACATGGTTTTGAGTGTCTTAATCATGCTTTGCCTCCTTCCGTTTATGAAAATGTTTCGGTTCTTTGGACTGACGCTTGACGGGTCGTCCGGTTTGCTGCCCCTCGATGGTATCTTTCAGAGCCGCATAGTAGTAGTTGCTGTCCTCGAACTTAAATTCCTTCGGCTCCAGCATTTCCGAGCGCAGCCACGCCCAGATGAATTGTTCCGCTGTCATGCCATGATAGGTGATGAACCCCAGCATAGCAAAGGGTGCTGCCCCCAAAATGCACATCCAGGACAGGGTTTCCACCCCAAAATAGGGGCGCAGGATAAAGTAAAGGCCCACGGCTACACCGCAGGCCAGTACCGAAAAGATGAACTGCCGCATACTCAAACCGAAAAACATGGATTCGGTGTAATTGCGGATTTCGCGGTTGATCTTGACTTCCAAAATGCCACCTCCTGTTATCGCTCAAGCTCTTGTTTCTTTTTGACCTGGGAGCCTATGGCGGCCTGCCGGTCATAGAGTTTCATCGCGTCCATGCCGTCATAATATTCCTCCCTGGCTAACCGTTCCCTGGTAATACCGTGTTGCTTACAATAATGCAGATATTTCTGCACACCAGCCGGATGTTCCAGCTTATCTTGCAGATTTTCAATCTCATACCAAATGCAGCAGTGGGATTCCAGCGACATGAAAGCCACCGAATAGCCCTGCTCCAGAGCTTCAAATAGCTCTGAATCAAAGAAAAAGACATCCTCGTTGATTTCAATCGGCTGTCTATCCTCCTGCAAGGGATAAAGGATCATGATCTCGCCTCCATAGGACGCATAGGCAACTGCATTTTCTGGAGAGTTCTTGCTGCCCTTAACCAATAAATATTGAATTTTATAGTTTTCCTCATCCGGCATGTCCAGCCCCCGGTTCCATTGATAGGATTCTGTGCGCTTTAGGGCGCGCTCGGCAAGCCTCATCAGCTTTTCATTACTCATGTTCATACTTACCCTCCATTTCTTAACGCTTGTTGTACTCCGTCTTTGAAAATATAAAAACGCTTCATACATCCTCCTTTACAGGCCCATCATCTCGCGCACCACGCGGTCGGCCATCTTCACTGCGCCTACGAGGACGAGCATGTTAAAGACCAATTCTCCAATATAGCTCCACACCTGCGTCACTGCCGCCGCATTGGGGTCAATGGCAGGCGGGGAAGCCGCGAACAGGGAGAAGATAATACAGGCCAGCACGATGATGGCCCCCTCCAGGCACACCGCCGCATAGGATTTGATAAAGCTCTTGCCCACGTTCTGCGTTGGTTCCCCAGCAAAGGTGGACAGGGGCACCGGCGCGATGGCCGTGTAAAGTAGGGTAAGCGCCCAGCGCCTTGCCGCATTACTGCGGTAGGTTTCCAAACGCTCCCCTCCAAACCGGACGTACACCTCTCGATGTATCCGGCTTTCCAGATATCAGTCTAACTTTCCATTGTGCAGCTTTACATGGCAGGAGTGGCACAGCGCCATTGTCTTGCGTTTACGCGCAATCATTTGGCGTTCCCATTCTGCCTTACCACTTAAATCTTTCAGTTTTCGGACATGATGGATTTCAATATCCTCTGTTTCGGCTCCGCAGAACTCGCAGATATGGCCTTGCAACCGGTCTATCAGCCGGGTATAGCGGCGGTTCTCATTGGCCCTGCCAATGATGTCCGGGTTTTCCGTTACAACGACTTTGTCGTTATGACGCATGCCCTGATTGTAAAACACCACAGATTTTGTCCCGTTTTTCGTTGAATACGATACAGTAAAATCCCCGTTGCGGCAGTATTTGCGAATAATTTTCCGCATGCTCGTCCGATACTTTCCGGCGAAGGTCTTGTACATGCTGAACTTCATCACGTAGAGGAAAGAGTTCAACACCGTTGCATTGTTTGCCAGCCGATAATAATTGTACATGCCCCGCACTTCTGCATTGTACTGGTTCAAAATCTCAATATCATCCAGGCGTATCAGCCCCGGACGCCGTACCGGTTCCCATACCTCTTTGTTCCCATGGGTTTTGTCATAGCTGATTTTCAGCGCGCCATAGGAGAGCAGGCGGTTCAGCCATTTCTCTTTCGGCACGTACAGCTTGACTTTCCCTACATAGGTTCGGCGTGTAAAACCCGTCTTTGTCCGGGTACTGTTTTGTTCCCGGCTGACTGTAATCAGATATCCGAGGAAGTGGGCGAAGTCACTTCCGTGGGTGATGAGCGTTTTTTCCGGGGACATCTCCAAATGAAGATGTCCCTTGATGAACGTCCCCACATCGGATTTGACCTGCCTCGCATCCTCTTTGCTCCCAATCACACCAATCAGGAAATCATCAGCATAACGGACATAAACAACCCGTCTGTATTCCGTATCCATAGGGTCGCTGTAAGGGATAGAGCGCAGTCGGCTATTAAGTTCCTGTATCTGCGCCATGACCTCCCGGCGTTTTTCCTTACTGATTTTTGCTTCATTGCGTTTCAGCCATTCCTGTTTTCCGCGCCGGACATCCAACGGCTTTTTGTAGGCCGGGTTAATTTTCCGTTTTGTACCGCAGTTAAAGGATTTGGCATACTCTGCCATAAATACGTCCAGTTCATTGAGGTAGATATTCGCCAGAATTGGGCTAATCAGCGACCCTTGCGGGGTGCCGGAATAGGTGTTGTGATACTCCCAATTTTCCATATATCCCGCTTTCAGGAATTTCCAAATTAGGCCGATGAAATGCTCATCCGCAATGCGCCTGCGCAGTATCTGCACCAGCACATGATGGTCAACGTTGTCAAAACATCCTTTGATATCACCCTCAACAAACCATTTGACCCCCGTGTAGTTCCGCTTGATATATTGCAGGGCCGTATGACAGCTCCGCTTTGGGCGGAATCCATGGGAAGTAACGTGAAAGGTAGGTTCATAAATGCTTTCCAGTATCATGCGCACCACCTCTTGCACCAGCTTGTCATCGAAGGACGGAATACCAAGAGGACGTGTTTTTCCGTTTGCTTTTGGGATATACGTTCTTCTGGCAGGTTTTGGCTGATAACTGAAATCCTTCAGTTTTTGAATGAGGACTTCAATTCGCTTCATACTCATGCCATCGATTGTTTTCCCATCGCTTCCGGCTGTCATGTTGCCGGGTTTTGCTTGGATACGCTCATACGCCAGCAGATAAAATGCCGGATTGTACAGGTTCCGATAGAGCCTTTGATAGTGGTAATCTTTGCTTGCTGCTTTTGATGTCAGACTTTCCAAAACGTTCTTTGGACTTCTCATAGTGCCTCACGCACCTTTCCATTGATAGTTTGGTTGATATCCTGCCGCCCTTCGCCATGTGCAAGGCTTTCCCTTGCTCGGACTACTACGGCGGCTCCGTTGCCATACCGGATTTTCAGGCTCTGAAAGCCATAGCCTATAAGGGCGTTCCAGGTTAGGCAATCCCCGGTTAGGCAGTTTGGGACAGCGTGTTGTGATGTCGGAATGGGTTTTCGTCCGTTATCCGCTTACTGCGGTTGGCTGTCGTGGGTATTTCGCAATCGGCATCTACCTGTCACCGATTGCCACGGCATGCGGCGAATACAACTATCCTGCGCCGCCGGCTCAAGTATGCCGCCTTGGACTACCCTTCAAGCAATCCAGCTTTATTCCTCATTCACAACGTTTCACCTTGCCGTTCAGTAGTGGTTAGATAGTTTCCCAACTTACGACGTTGCCGATATGCTACACTCCCCATTGGGTTTCCCCGCCGGATAAATCGGTTGGTGATAGGATAATTTGCACCTCCCTTCGGAATACCTTTTCCTACTGCCGCGCTACTGGCAGAATCCCAAATTGCCCGCGAGCTACTTTGGCTTACGCCGCAGCCCTTCCGGGCGCACGATAGAGCTTAAAAAACCGCCCGTAGACGGTCATAATCATAATGAAGCTGAGGACAGTGATGAACAGCCCGCCGATGAGCGTTACCGCCCACAAGGGGATAGATTCAAAAAAGCCGCAGCTTTCCACCGCGTCAATGACTTCCTGTGGGAGAACCGTCTGCTGTGCCGAACCGAATCCGGCTGCGTTCATAATCGTGGAAACAAGCCCCTGGACGATATTGAAAAGGGCCATCATCAGTTCCAGCCCATAGGTTACAACGCCCTTGGCGATGGCAAACCGGATAAACAGCTTCAGCGCGTGTTCCGGCTTTTTCACCTCGGCAAAGCTGCCGCAGGTGCGCATGACGCCCACTACAAAGAACAGCACTAAAAGCGCCAGGCCAATGGCCCGTACCGCGTCATTGATGTTGACAATGACGCTCCAAATCGTACCGCCCTTAAACTGCTCCGGACTTTGGGTGATGAGCTGCCAGATCTCAGACAGGTACTTGTTCCAGGTGTCCAGGGCGTTCTGCAGGTTTTGCACAACCCAGTTATCACTCAAAACACATTCCTCCTTTCCAGCAGGATAAGGGGCGGGCCGGTATGCCCGCCCCCGCACTGTCGTATTTTTCGTTTATCTTTCGCCGCGCTCCGGCGAACTGCGGACAATGCCGTACACATCGTCCACAAAATAGCGCCCTACAAAGGGATTGAACATCGCATGGCATTTCACACCATTGTACTCGGCCAGGTAGTCGTTATCCCCCAGGCGCTTGAGGATGGTCGCTTCGCCCAGCACGTTTTTCTCCCCCTGCTTCAAAGAGTGGATATAGCACTCGCATTTCAAATTCATGGCAAACTCCTTTCCACTGGGCCAATCAGCCGGTAATCAGGGTCAAAATCTCCTTGGCAAAAGTGATGACAACACCACCGGCCAAAGTGAGGAAACCGTTGGCTCGCTGGCTGGGGTCGTGGGATTTGAGGGAGAGGCCGATCTGCACCACACCGAAGCCCAGCAGGATCATACCAATGGCCCGGATGAGGCCAAAAATGAAATCGCTGAGGTTGTTGATAACGGTCAACGGATCGCCGGCGGCAAAAGCTGTGGTGGTGCAGCAGCACAGCAGGAACACCAAGGCCGAGTAGACCGCAAGGGCACGTTTGCTCTTTTGGCCCATGGGCAGGCGATGGGTTTCCTTGTTCTTATTTTCCTTGTTAAACAGTCTCATTTTGCTTTTCCTCCTTGAATTGAAAGATTTTCTCCATGTCCTCGTCGGACAGAAGCTCACAAAGTTCATCCGGCTCCTTGACTTTTTCCAGGTCGCCGGGGGTAAGGCGGCCAATAACCATATCCGCCACAGCGTTTTCCGTACCGCCGTGGGTGAAGGCTGGCGCGCCGCCATCGGTGGTGTATTTCACATAAGGGTGCTTTAACAGGTCGTACTTTTCATCCATCAGCGGCGGTTCCCCACGGATAAAGAGCAGGGCCAGGCGGTTGTCTAACATCCGCACTTCGTCCGGGGTCATCAGTTCCCGGCCCGTGATCTGGTTATTGGTCGAGTAGCTGCCGGAATGTCCGGTGCTCTTGCCGTAGGTGTCCAGCCAGAGGGTGCTCTTGCCCAGATAGCTTTCGGAGATGAGCTTGTGGGTGGACGATTCGTTGCCGCCCAGGTACAAAAACTCGTCACAGTTGCCCATGATGGATTCCCATTGCTTCTCGTACAGCGCCTTTAACTGGGCAATGTTCTGGATAATGATGGAAACGGATATATTTCTCGATCTCATGGTTGCCAATAGCTTATCGCCGTGTGATTTAGGCAGGCTCGGTAGACCTGCCCGGCTTTTTAAGCCTCTTGCGCTTTCACGCAAGCGTAGACTATATCTTCACCCCGCCATGGGGCGGGGGCGCACCGCTTCGGCCCCCTTGGGCCTACTCCATACCGGATAGCCGTTGAACTTTCCCTTACGGGCTTAGCTGCTGGTTGCCCATTGAAAACAGTACACAGGGTTTGACCATATACCATCCCGTCGCTTTTTTCTGCTTTCGCCGCGTTCACACCGACCCCCAGAGAGGGCTTGTGTTGTAGCGCGCCGGGCTTTAGGGGGTTCCAGCAATTCAATGCGTATTTTTTCACACACCTCGCGGTATGCGGACTCAAATAGATTTAAGTCGTCGGGCAGGCTGACGTTGGCAAACTCGTCCATCAAAAAATGCACCGGCACGGGCAGGCTCCCGCCGTGTACCCGGTCGGCGCTGTAAAACAACTCCTGAAAAGTGCTGGCATACAAAAGGCTCACCAGGAAGTTAAAGCTGGCGTCGTTGTCCGGGATAAGGGCAAAGAGCGCCACCTTCTTTTCTCCCAGTCTGGCCAACTCCAGCTCATCGGTGGCTGTGAGGGCTGCCACCGATGAAAGGTTGAACTTCTCCAACCGCGAGGCAAGGGTGATCTGGATGGATTTGAGGGTCTTGGCGCTGCCGGAGCGGTAGTCCTTGTAATACTTCACCGCGATGTGGTCGGGGGAACGCATTTCCAACCGGTCAAACAGCTCATCCAACGGGGATTGGTAGGAATCATCATCCTCCCGCACTTCACCGGCCCGGAGCATTTCCATCACCATGGGGAAATTTTTCTCGTCCTCCGGTGCTTCATAATGAAGGTAGAACACCAGCGCCATGAGAAGCATACTGGCCGCCGTATCCCAGAAGGGGTCGTTACTCTGGCTCCCTTTGGGGGTGGTGGCTTTGAACAGGTTTGTCACCATCTTCTGCACATCGTTGTCGTTCTTGAGATAAGCGAAAGGATTGTAGCAGTGGCTTTTCTCCATGTTCAAAAGGTCAACCACCTTGATCTCATACCCCTGCCGTTTTAGCAGGCCGCCGCAGTCCCTCAGCAGCTCACCTTTACAGTCCAGGATGAAGAAAGAGGTATTGGCCTGGCAGAGGTTCACTTTTGCGTAGAAGCGGCTCTTTCCCGCGCCGCTGCCGCCGCAGACCAGGGTGTTTAACGTCCTGCGGTGCTTTTTCCCGTCCAGCCCCATGCGGACATGCTGGGTAAAAATGCGGTTTTGGAACGGGTCTTTATCCCGGTATTTCTTGTTCACGGCCCGCGGATCGCCCCATTTGGCGGAACCGTGTTCCTCGCCCCTGCGGTAAGTGCGCCGGGATGAGAGGTAAATCCCAATGCCCAGCCCATAGGCGGCCATAAAAATGAGGACAGCTTTTCCGCTGTCCTCACACCATACGATCTGAAAGGGATGGTTCATCGCCGCAGGCAGGGCCTCCAGGATTTCGGAAAGCCCACCGGAAAGGGAAGGCGCAATCAGCAGGGCAAGCCATATCACCGGGAAAAGCCCCAGGGCATAGAGCCAGAGGCCGCCCGTCTTGTTATCGGGCTTCATCCCGACGCTTCGCTTTCTTGTCTTTTTGGGATGGGGCGTCAATGGTTTTCAGCAGAACATCCTCTACCGGGCCGGGATCGCGCTGTTCCTCCAGCATGTCGTTGCGCAACTCGTTGAGGGCGCGGATCATAATCCCGTGCTCATAGCTGTCCAGCGTAAGGACAACCTTTTCCTGTCGTTCCATCGGTCAAACCTCCTTTACCGTTCCTGTTCTTTCTGCCTGCTGGCGCGGGTGAGGCCCATGGCCCTGGCCATGCGGCCATTGAGTTCCTTAAAGGTGTCGCGCATATCCGTAAGGGCCGCCGGAACCACCTCTTTGGGGTCTTGCCCCTGGAGCACACCGTCAAGCCGGGAAATGTCATACTCCTGTGCGTCCACACCATACCGTTTGCAGAGCATATAGCTCACCGCGTAGGCTTTGTAGCCCTCTGTCTCGCGGGAATACCCTTCCCGGTTTCTGACAAGCTGCACATTGGCCACCTCCAGGGAAACGCAGCGGAAGATGTCCGGCGCATCCATGCCCTTTTTCACCAGGATGGCGTTCTGCTCCGGGTCATACAAAGCGCCCCGTCCCTGGGGTAGTTCCTCCGTTGCATGGATGGGCGCTGGGGAACTGGCGATGAGGCCCTTTAGGAGCAGGCGTTCATCGTAATTCACCTGGGGCTGGGCCTCACCCCGCGCCGTGGTCTGGGAAACGTCAAACACTTCCTTGGCAAAGAAGTTCTGGCCTACGCTGCCGTCCTCACGCCGGTACGCCTTTCCCGGTTCCAGGATGATGATGGGCAGGCGCTTTTCTTCTTCCAGAATCTCAATACCCTGGGAAGCCCATTCCTTATAGCCGCCCACGCGCTGGGCGTTGGGGCACTGTTCCCCGATAAGGATGGCGTTACGGGCAGAGTGGAAGGGGAACCGGCTCTGCACATCCAGATATGCTTTCATATCGCCCCGGCCCTCGGAAAACTCGCCAAACTTCTTATCCAGGGTGGCGTAGGCTTCCCCCCGCTGCTTTTCCTCGCGGAGCTGCCACCATTGTTTTTTCGGCTTTTCCTTTTGCGGCTTCGGCTTCTGGACAGGTTCTTTTTGGGGCTGCTGTTCAAACAGATCGTCAAAGTTATTCATCACAGATTACCTCTCTTTCGATTTTGATTTCTTTTTGGGCTTTGGCTGTTGGTGCCTGGTGGTTTTCTGCGCCGCCTTCTTCTGGGGCGCTGCCGGTTCCTCGTGCCGGGCGGCTTCCGCCTCTTTCTTCCGCTGGGTCTGGATGTCCCGCAGCTCCTGCCGGACAGAAGGCTTCCCGTCCCCATCAGAAGTACCCCTTGCGGAGCTGCTGCTGTTCTCTGAGATAGGCGCGGACGGATGGGATTTCTCCGCCGCTCCCGTAAAAGGGGCGTTTTTCTCCGCCGCCGGATTTTCCGCCTGCGCCTTTTCCTTTTGGGCGGGTTTCTCCATCAGCTCGTCCAGAAGTTTGTCGTCCTCGCTCTTTTCCGGCGCAGCTTTCTCCGGGGCTTCCGGTTCGCTGCCGCGCTCCTCGCGGGATTTCTCGATGTCCTCCTTGATGGACGCGGTATCCACCACCGTGAGGTTGAACTTCTCCACGATCCGGTTGGCCCTGGCCGCGTCGTCCTGGAATACCAGGATGTCGATGGTATCATCCTCTTTCCTCACAGGGATCGGGGCATAGAGGATTCCATAGCCCTTTGCCTGCTTGGCAAACTCCGGGGCGTCCTCCTTCTTGATGGTGTAAACCTTTAAGGGGCGCTTTTCCCGTAGCATGGCTTCAATACGGGCCTTGCCCTTGGTTTTCTTCTGGTCTTTCAAGACCGTGTAAAGGGCGGCGGCCAGATTTTTGGCGGCTGCGCCTGTAATCTTGAGGGCCACTTCCGCACCCTCCAGGCTCATGCGCACCACCTGTTCCGCCGCGTCGCCTGAGTTATACATAGAAAATCATCTCCTTTCCGTCCGGCCTGCTTCCTGCCGGGCCTTATCCGTTTTCCCGGCCTGCTGTTCCTCGCGGGCTGCCCGTATCTTCTCTTTGAGAGAGAGGGAACGCGCCGCGATGTCCTCGCACAGTTTTACCTCCCGGCGCAGGTCTTTCAGCCGCCCGGAGAGGGCAGCGATCTCCGCCCGGATCTGTTCATGCCGGGCGGGGTCGGCCAGCACCGCCTTGGTGCGCAGCTTCCGGTACAGGCTTTTTCGCTGTTCGGTTAGGCCGGTAAGCTGAGATTTCACATCGGCTTCATAGGCGTTGAGCTGCTCCAGGGTGTCAATGCTGTGGTGGGAAAGCAGCCTTGCCTCGTCCGTCAATTCCTGCGCCCGGATCAAGTCCTCCCGCAGCACGTGGGGCACATGGCCCGGCTGCCGCTTCTGCTTTTTGGGGAATACCCCCAGCAGATAACAGTAGTGGAAGTAGAGGGCGCGAAAGCCCGTCACCTTCCTGGCCTGCTTCAAATCCCCCGAAAGCCTGCACCGCTTCGGCTCCGGCGCTGCCTCCCTTTGCGGGCGACGCTGGGCCAGAATCCGTCTGCGGATGTTCTCCAGGGAATACGCTTCGCCCAGGTTGCGCATGAGCTTTCTTCCGCTGTCCCTGCCGGGCGCTCGCACGGTGATGTCCTTGCCCACTTTGATGTCGTAGCCCATCTGCCGCAGGTGATAAAAAAACTGCCTCTCCGTCATTGACTGGCGGATGGCAGCGTCCACATCGGCTTTGATGAGGGAAAGGTAAGTGGGGCGGCCCTCCTGTTCGGCCCGCCACTCCCCGTAGTGCTTGGATTTTCCCCGCTGGGGATGTTCGATCACGGACAGCCCATACTCCCGGCACAGCCGGTCGGATTCCCGCTGCATGTCGTAGTAATCCTTTTCGGTACGGTGGTACTTGATCCCGTCAATGAACGAAACCGTGTTCACCACAAAGTGGTTGTGCAGGTGATTGGATTTATCCAGGTGGGTTGCCACCAGCACCTGGTATTTCTCACCCCACAATGCTTTTGCCAACTTCAGCCCGATCTCATGGGCCATTTCCGGGGTGGCCTCGCCGGGGGCAAAGCTCTGATAGCCGTGATAAGCCACCGTGCCTTCCTCCTTGCCAAACCGCTTTTTTACGGCCATCATCTCATCACGGGCGGTGGTGGGGCTGCAATTCACCCCGGAAACAAATCGCTGCATGACAGGCACATCCTCATCGTCCACCACCGCTTTTCCCGTTTTCTTCTGCTGGATGGCATACTCGATCACGTCGGAAAGGCCCTGGGCCTCCTTTGTGTCCATGTCTGGTTTCTCAAAGCTGGCGGGGTTTTCCGTCTTGTCCGGGTTTTCGATATAGATGAGAACCTTGCCCAGCCAACCGTTTACCCGCCAGATGGATGTGGTAGCCACGTCACACCGCGCTTCGCTTATCGCTTTTGCCGCAAGCGTCAAAAGGCTCACCGCTGCGCGGGTGTTCCTTTTCCCCACGAAGCAGGCTTCGCGGGGGCCCCTCCATGTCCATGGGCTTTGGCAAAATCACCGCCTTGGTAATGTCCCGGATAAGTTGATCGAATCTTTGCAGGGCCTCGTCATACCGGCGCTCGTCCATCACCCCCAGCACATGGGCTTTCTGGGCGATCTGGTTTAAGTTGTTCCCAATGCTGTGCAGCTCCCGCATAAAATCGAAATACGCCGGGGGCGGCGCGTCCTGGGGAACCAGGCCGTTTATCAGGTGGCGCAGGTATGCTTCGCGTGAGAGCCTGCTTTTCTTCACATGCTTGTTTAACAGCTCGGCCTCTTTGCGGTTTAAGCGCACTTTAATCTCGATGTTCCGCTTGCCCATGGCCCTCCTCCTTTCCGATACGGTTGATCTGCACAAGGCACATGGCAGTGACACCGCCCAGGCTGCCCAGCAGAAAACCAATGATGAAAAACAAAAATTCCATGAAAATCTCCGTCCTTTCCAAAGGGGTTTTAGGGGGCGTTCCCCCTAACAAGCTGCCGTTTGTCCCCAAACGGCGATGCTTGCTGGTACATACACATTCCATTCCCCGCAGGGGAATACCAAACGTTCCAAAAAACAACTCATCGTTCGCCCCGGTCGCGGCTGCGGCCCCTGGGGTAGAACTCCACGTCCTTGAAACTGTCCGCGTCCAGGATATATTCGCTGTTCTTCCAGCGGTCGGCTACGATCTGACGGGCCTCCTCGCGGCTTTCCGCTTCTACCGTGACGGTCATTTCCAGCGTTTCTCGGATGGTGATGTCATACTCGTTCATCGCTCCTGCTCCTTTCTTTTGGTGCCCCGGATGGGAATACCCAGCCGATGGCAGAGGGTATCGTTCACATCTTTGCCCCTGGGCGGCGGGCGGTTTTTGACTTCATACTCCCTGGGGATCACCGTCTGGATGGCCTGGGCCGCCAGCCTGCCAGCCGTATCGTTATCCAGATGGAGATAGACCGTTTTCACATGAGGGTTTTCCTCCAGAAAGCGGGTAAGGGCCACCGGCAGCTTGCTCTCCGCAATCTTTTTCTTCGGCTGGTACACCCCGGCCAGAGACAGCAGGTTGTGCCGCCGCCAGTCAATTCCGTCCAGCTTACAGAGGGTGGCGTAGGACATGACGTCAATGGCGCACTCGCACAAATGGACAGCCGGATTTTCCACACAGGCGGGCAGGGAAAAAGAATAGTGCTTGTCGCTGCCGCTCAAATCCCCGTGGAACCGGGCTTCGCCAATCCCGCGCAGGCAGCCGAACCGCGCCTTGCCGGTCTGGTCAAAACCGACGAACACCACATTTCCATGGCCCTTATTCCGGCTCTCATAAATGCGCCCGGTCTGGACGCAGTAGTCCAAAATTTCCTGGTCAATGCCCCGGCCTCTGAGATAAGCCATCATCGCCCGGTTGTCCGGGGCGGGCGGCGGCAAGAGCAGGTGCTTGGGTTTTTCCTCCCTAGTAACAGGTGTAAGGGCAGACGTCGGGATAGCGGCCCTGCCGACAACGGCTTCCATTGCCTCCAGAAAAGAGCAGCCCTTGACTTTGATGAGGTAGTCCAGTGCACTGTAACCGCCGATCCCACGGGAGAACCAGCACCATTTGCCATTGGAAATACGCAGGCTGTCGTGTTCCCTGGTGCAGTAGACGTTGCCGGAAACGTGGACAAGCTCCTGCGGCTCGCAGGCTTGCAGATAGGAAAACAAATCTACTTCCCGCGCTTTTTCGATCACGTCCTGGTCATAAAAAGGCATAAAAAATACAGCCCCCTTCACATAGCTGTAAATTAGCTGCCCGCATGGGGTAGCTGGCTATGTAAAGGGGGCTGTATTCTTTGGATATGTAAAAACGGTGCAGATTACTCCGCACCGTCACTTGTTATTCCGTCCTGAAAGCGTCGATCATTTTCAAGTAAGCAAATCCGTCTGCATGGCCCTGGAAATAGAGCTGCTCCCGTTCCAGGTTATCTGCCTGCATATACAGCCGGATAAATTCTTTTAGGGTTTCATGCTCCTCCGTGGAAAGATGAAGTTCCCCATCGCCCTCCATCAATGTGGCAATACAGGGATTTTGGCGCTTCAAATCTTCCATCTGGTCTTTTAATGCCGCATATTCCGGGTTGCTTTCTGACAAGCTCATCATAACGTCGCTGTCAATCTCCGTAAACTGCGCTGAGAGGCGCTCCGGGAATGGACAATAACTGTCACCCATCATTCGTCACCTCCTGTTCCGATTATTTTGAATCCACTATAATCCTCCCTCAGCGCAGCGTCAAATGTGCGATCATCGTTCCAGGCCCACCACTTTCCGGGCAGGCGGTTCTTCGCCCTCGTCGGGAGCGCTGTCGATGAGCGTCTTATCTTTCTGATCCATATTTAGCAGGATGTTCAGCTCTTTGAGCCGTTTGGTTTTCTCCGCCAGTTCCTCCTCACGGGCAAAGGGCATTTGCAGCTCGGTGCGGGCGTTTTTAAGCTGGCCTTTCGTTTCCTCCAGGCTGCCTTGCTCTGCCTGCAAACTTCCCGCCAGGTTTTCCAAGGCATTGTCCAGACGGGTGATATTGCCGAATACGTCTGCGCCCAGCGTCACCGTATGGGAGAGGGTGCCCTTTAGGGTAATACGGTACTCGTTGCTGTGGCTGTCATAGGCCAGCACCATGGAAAAGCCCCGGTAGCTGCCCAAAAGAACCGCGTCGGAGCCGGTCATCCTGGTGCAAACGTCGATGATGGCCTTACCTGCGTCCTCCTTTTCCTCATACTGTTTGCCCTCAATTACCATACCGCAGAACCCTTCTTTCGCTTTCGGGTGGGCGGCTGCCAGCGCCACGTCCTTTTCATAGCCTGCAATCCGTTCGGTGAGGCCCGCGATCTGCTCCGGGTATTTACGCAGCACCAATTCCTCCAGGGCGTACATCTGGTTCAGATAGCTGGCCTTGAGCATATTCAGCTTTGCCACCTCCATATCCAGGTTGCACTTTTCAATGATAAGCGGGTTTCCGGTGGCCAGCGCCTTGATCTCGGAATAGCTGAGAGCCGTTTCGTCCACATCGTCCGCCACACGGACGGGGGATTTGCTGGTCATGATCTGGGCGATGAATTTCTGCTTGTTCTCCACCAACTGGTAGAGGTAAGCGTCAAACGTACCCTCGGTCACATAGCGGAAGATCTCCACCTCCTCGTTATCGTTGCCCTGGCGCACAATGCGGCCCAGCCGCTGCTGAAGGTCGGAAGGCCGCCAGGGGCAGTCCAGGTCGTGCAGGGCGATGAGCTTATCCTGGACGTTTGTACCCGCGCCCATCTTCTGGGTGCTGCCCATCAGCACCCGTATCTGCCCGGTGCGGACTTTCGCAAACAGTTCCTTCTTTTTGGCCTCGCTGTCGGCGTCATGGATAAACGCGATTTCATCCTCCGGGATACCCTGCTCCATGAGCTTCTTTTTCAAATCGTCATATACGTTGAAAGAACCGTCTTTGGTGGGCGTTGACAGGTCGCAGAACACAAGCTGGGCAGAGCGTTTTTCTTTGGTCTGTTCCCAGATGCGGAACACATTCCGGGCGCAGACAGCCACCTTGCCATTGGGGTCGTCGGCGGCAAGGGGATTGATGAGCCGCATATCCAGAGCCAGTTTTCTTCCGTCGTTCGTAATGCGAAGCATATTGTCCACATGGGGGTCAACCCCTCCGGCACGGATTTTCTCTGCCCGTTCTGCCAGTCCCCTTATCATCTCTTTCTGAAGCTCCGAGGGCTGGATCACTTCCGTGTGGAAGTTTGCCTTGGGAACGGGCAGACAAAGCATATCCGCTGTTTGGATGTCGGCAACCTCCTTGAAGGCAGCCATCAGCTCCGGCAGGTTATAAAACTTGGCAAACCGGGTTTTTGCCCGGTAGCCTGTGCCCTCCGGCGATAACTCGATAGCTGTAACCGTCTCTCCGAAGCTACTCGCCCAATCATCGAAATGGACAAGGCCCATCTCCTGCAGGAGCCTGTACTGCAAATACCTCTGGATGGTGTAAAGCTCTACCATGGAGTTGGAGATAGGGGTGCCGGTGGCAAAAATCACGCCGCGCCCGCCGGTCAGCTCGTCCAGGTACTGCGTTTTCATAAACAGATCGCTGGATTTCTGGGCTTCGGTCTGGGCAATGCCGCCCACGTTTCGCATTTTTGTCGCCAAAAACAAGTTCTTAAAATAATGGCTCTCATCAATAAAGAGCCTGTCAACACCAAGCTGCTCAAACGTGACCACATCATCCTTGCGGCTCTGGTCGTTGAGCTTTTGTAGCCTTGTCTCCAGCGATTTCCGGGTACGCTCCATCTGCTTGACCGTGTAGCGTTCCGCCTTCTGTGCCTTGGCCTGCTCGATTCCTTCCAGGATTTCTTCAATCTGGCGCTCCAAAATGGCCTGCTGGCGCTCCAGGCTCATGGGGATTTTTTCAAACTGGCTGTGGCCGATGATGATGGCGTCGTAGTCCCCGGTGGCAATGCGGCTGCAAAACTTCTTGCGGTTCTGGGTTTCAAAATCTTTCTTCGTGGCAACTAAAATGTTGGCGCTGGGATAGAGCTGGAGCCATTCCGCCGCCCACTGCTCGGTGATGTGGTTTGGCACCACGATCAGCGACTTGGTGCAAAGGCCCAAACGCTTCATCTCCATGGCAGCGGCCACCATCTCGTAGGTTTTGCCTGCCCCTACTTCGTGAGCCAGTAGGGTGTTTCCGCCATACAAAATGTGCGCAATGGCATTGATCTGATGGGGACGTAAGGAAATTTCCGGGTTCATGCCCTCAAACCGGATGTGCCGCCCATCATACTCACGGGGACGGACGCCGTTGAAGGTTTCGTTGTAAATACGGCACAGCAGTTCCCGGCGGTCGATGTCTTTCCAGATCCACTCGGCAAACTTCTGCTTGATGAGTTCCTGCCGGTCCTGGGCAATCGCGGTTTCCTTTTTGTTGAGGACAGGCTTTTTCTTGCCGTTCTCGTCCTCAATATAGTCAAATACCCGCACATCCCTTTGATTTAGGGTCTGCTCCAGGATGTGGTAGGCGCTCATCCGCTTGGTGCCGTAGGTGGTATTGGCTTTTACATTGCTGCGGTCGGCGTTTTTCTCCCGGATACTCCATTGGCCGGTGGCTTCGGAGCGCAGGATTTTGATGCGGTCCCGCACATAGTAATTGGGGGTGAGCAGCTCCACCATGAATTGCTGGTACACCTCGATGGGCACCCAGTTCGCGCCAATGCGCACGCCGATCTCTCCAGCGCCCAGGTCCTGGGGCTGGACGGCCTCCAGAGCCTCCACATTTCTGCGGGCGGTTTCTTTCTGATGATCGGGGGCCACTTCCAGAAAGGCTTTTGCCATCCGCAGTTTGTGGCGCACTTTCCCGGAAAGGTACTCGTCCGCCGTGACAAGAGGATAGCGGCTCAAATCCGCCAAAGAAGGCAGGATGTCCTCCGGGTTCTCCGCGCAGCGAATATCCCGGTAGATCACCCCGGTAAGCTCTCTTTCCAGTTCCTCCGGGGATTTGCCCGACAGCTCTGCCATATAGTCCATGTCCACGCGGGCTTTTTCCGAAATGGACACCGCCAGTGCTTCACTGGCCGTATCCACGCTGGTGACAGCCACATGGGGCCGGATGGTGCGCCGGGTGAACATATCGGCTTTTCTTTTTAGGTTGCCCTGCTCATCCAGCACCTCCAGAGAGCACAAGAGGCAGTAGCTGGAGTCCTCCGAAAAGGCCAGCTTGTTGCCGCGGCTGCTGATAAGGCCGTACTTGGCGGTGAAGCTGTCGTAAAGGGCATTGAGTTTCTGCTGCTCGGATTCAATATCCTCGTCCGGGTAGCCTTCGGTTTGGTACTCAATGAGCCTGCGGACACATTCCCGCAGCTCGATCATGCCACGGATACGGTTTTCCGCCGTGACGGAGACTTCTACCGGGTGCATGAGGCTGTTTTCCCGGTAGTACACCTGGCTGTCCACCACGGTGTAGCTGAAGTTTTTTACGCTGGGGTCGGCAGGGATAGAGCGATCTTCCTCCTCGTCCAGCTCCTCCAGCTCATAGGGCTTGATTTCCGCCTGCAAAAACTGGATGGCATTGGCAAGCTGCTCGGATAAATCTTCCCCCTCGCGGGCTTTGCAGGCGCTGTCCGGCCCGAACCGTGTGGATTCCATCACCATGTCACCCAAAATCATCTCCGGGTGCTGCACAAAATAGCGGTTCATGCGGATTCCGTTTTCATCCGTGTCTAAATGCACCCAATCCTGGTCTAAATCGGTGATGTTGTCGCGCTTTTGCAGAAAGATGATGTCGCTGGTCACTTCCGTTCCGGCGTTCTGCTTGAAGGTGTTATCCGGCAATCGGATGGCCCCAATGAGGTCGGCGCGCTGGGCCAGATATTTGCGGACGGCGGAGTTTTCCTTATCCAGAGTGCCCTTGCTGGTGATGAACGCCACGATACCACCAGGGCGCACCTTGTCCAGCGTTTTGCCAAAGAAATAGTCGTGGATCAGCCAGTGGTGCTTGTCGTACCGCTTATCCAACACCTTGAAATCCCCAAAGGGGACGTTGCCCACGGCCACATCAAAGAAGCTGTCGGGCATTTGTACGGTTTCAAAGCCGTTTACGGAAATGCTGGCGTTCTGGTAAAGCTGCCCCGCGATCCGCCCGGAAATGGAATCCAGCTCCACGCCATAGGCTTTGCTGCCCGCCATATCCGCAGGGAGCAGGCCCAGGAAATTGCCGGTGCCGCAGGACGGCTCCAAAATGTTGCCCTGGGTAAAGCCCATCTGGGACAGGGCCTTGTAGATTCCCCGGATGACCACGGGCGGCGTGTAAAAAGCGGTGAGGGAGCTGGCCCTGGCCGCCGCGTATTCCTCCAAATCCAGCAGGGATTTCAGTTCCTCATAATGGGGGCTGGTTTGTTCAAAGCAGTTTGCAAGGCCGCCCCAGCCCACATAGCGAGATAGGATTTCCTGTTCTTCGGGGGTGGCCAGCCGTTCCTCGGCTTCGATCTGCTTCAAGGTACGGATGGCGGCAATATTGGCCGCGTATTTCTCGCTGGGGGTGCCGTGGCCCAGGGCGTCATCGGTGATGTGGAAATCATGGCGCTGATCCCTGGGGACCTCCGGGTGCAGAGTGGTAAAGGTAATGCGCTCACGGCGGGGGCGCTTTGGCGGCAGCAGAGCCGGTTCTTCTTTTTGGGGTTGTGCTTCTTCCTGCTCCTGAAGCAGTCTGCGCACACGGCCAATCTTCTCAATCCGGCTGATCGGAAAGCCGACATTTCCCTCAAAGGTCAAATCCCGCAGGGTTACATCATCAGACAGGTCGCTGACGCGCTCCACCATAAAACGGTGGCCATCCAGGGTTACTTCTTTCCCCACCAATTCCTCATAAGGGACTGGTTTATCAACCTCCGCTATGGCAGGCCCGTCCTTTTTCTGCTGATCGTCGGCAAGAGCCTGCGCAGTTTGCTCAATGGCACGTTCATCCGGGAAATTCCCGTAGACGCGCAGCCATCTGTTCTCCTGAAGGTCATAGATACCAGCGCCATCATAGGCAAAACCATCCTCGCCCTCCATAGTGCCGGCCACATATTTCTGCGCAGCTTGTTCGGCCTCCGCCAGCGTTTGGTAATCCAGCCGTTCATCAACCCCATTTTCAAAATGATGGTACACCACCACTTCGTAAGGAGGCTCCATGCGCTGGGCATAGCGGTCGATGTCCTCCATAGTGAGCCATTCCGGTTCATCCGGCAGGGCAGCATAGAGTTCTCGCATTTTGGCGATCTGTTCCCGCACGTTCCCAGCCCACAGGTGCTTTTCCGCCCGTCCGCCAGCGCCCAGGAAGTAGTCACAGTCGGCTTTTAGGCGGCTGAGTAAGCGGTAGTCATCTGAACTCTGCTCCGGCGTGACACCGATGGATTCCAGTTCTTCATCGGAAACGGAAACGAGGTCGTCAAAATCCAGCTCGGCCAGCTCGTTTTGGATGAGTTCATCCAGGCTCTCATACTGCCTGCGCTCCAAAAACTGCCCGTCCAGATAACGCTCAATGCGGTAATGGACCAGATCGGCATTGACCTGGATGGGGATTTCCTCGTCCGTAACGGTGGTGTAGGCAATGCCCACCTTTTCCAAATCGCTGAAATCGGCTGGGCTGCCATACTCGGCCACGCAAAAATGGTTGATAAGTTCCTGGGCCGCGTCCAATGGAGCCTGTTTCGGTTTCTCGTCCAAAAACTCACGCTCAATGAAGTCGGCAATATCCTGGCTGCCGCCTCTGCCGCCATGGGCCTGGTATTCGGCAATGCCATCTGCAATCAATTCCTCCGAAACCGCATACCCGGCTTCTTCCAGATACCCTGCGATTTCTTCCTGCTGGGTCTGATCCGGGGTAAGCGCCGGGGGCAGCTCCCCGATCTGCTCCATACAGAGGGTGATGTCTGCCGCGATTTCTTCTTCCGGGTCGGCATGGTCGAGGAAAGATTGCAGCAGCCTGCGGATTTCCTCCTTCTGGGCAGGATTGTGAAGCTGCCGGGCGATGTTCTCCACCGCCTGGGCGTCATCTTCGCCATAGTCCATGCGGGAACCGTCAAACTCTCCCACAAAGCGCAGCACCTGGGCGGCCAGCTCCGGGTAGGGGTCTGCCGGTTCTTCTTTTTGGGGTGGTTCCTGCGCTCTGGGTGGCACAGCGAACACCGGCGCGTCCTGGGTGGCGGAAATCGTCATTTCCGAAGAATCAGCGATCCGCTGGATTTCGTCCCGCACCATCTGGGGCATTTCCTCATCGTAAATCGTCACCGTGCGGTCTGGGGCGATGTGGGCCACTGTTTTGTAATCTCCGTGTTCTTCCTCCAGCCTGTTCCAAACAGTCAAACCATTCCCCAGATGTCCATAGCCCAGGTCGTAGGCTTTCGCCTGCGGCATGGTGGGAGCCACCGGCTCCTTGTGCTCCGCAAAGAGCGTGAAGGTTCCCTGTCGGAAGGCGGCGAGGTTTTCAAACGCCTGCCGGCGCAGGGCGTACATCCTGTCATCCTGCGGGGTGGCCTCCCAAATGGGGACCATCATCTGATAGATTTCTTCCACACGGGCCGGGTCATCAAGCTGCGGCTCAATGAGCTTCACTGCGTCCCAATAGTCAAAGCCAAAGGGATAGGGGTGGGGCTGCTCTTGTGGCACGTTCTCAAAGAAAGTGCGGATATTCCGGGCAAGCTGGTGCTTCTCATACTGCGGCATGGCGGCGCGGTCCTCATCGGTGAGGAACCGCCCCTGGGCGATCATGGCGCTGACGCGCTTTTCCACGGCGGGCCATTTCAGCTCCACCTTGGCGTAGGGGGCGGTGATACTGCCGTGGCTGAAAGAAACGCCTTTACTGAGCTGGTAGGTCACATCGTCATTCCCACCGGAATGGCCGCTGTACTCGCCGTGGTAGTGCTTTAAGAAATTCTCCCGTTCCTTGCGCTCTGTGTGGTTGCGATAGAAAGAATACACGGCCAGCCGGTAATCGGTGCTGCGTTTTCCACCCCGGAGAAGATTGTTGATCTCGTCCCCGGAGATGAAAAAACGCCGTTGGGGGTCGTACCCTTCGGCGGCGGTAAAGTGCAGCGGTTCCCGCTGCAGATCAAAAAGCTGCTCCAGCAATTTTTGCGGACGGTGGAAATGGAACCGCATAATGTCCGGGTTCTCCTGGTAGGCTGCGGCAAACGTTTCATATTCAGAGAGGATGGTCTGTAAGCCATCTTCCCGGCTCAAAAGCCCTGCGATTTCTTCCGCTGCCTCCGGGAATCCGCTCGGTTTATCATAGATGGCGCGCAACGAGGGGAAAAATCGCTTTTCTTCATCCTCAATGTCACGGAACATCAGCAGCAGCCGGTCGGCCAACTCATGGACTTCATAGTGATCTACCTGGTCAAGTTCGCTCTGGGGCATATATCGGCCCAAATCCAGCAGCTCCCGGATTCGGGCTGCCGCCTGCTCCCATGAAAGGAGCGTGGCGCTGGAACGCTGCGCACTCTCGCCCTCGGCAATGCGGATTCCCTCGGCGTTGTACCAGATGGCATACTGTCGGCCATCCAGATAAAAGCCCGCGCCGTTCTCGCCATAGTGCTCTGCCAGGAACCTGGCATTGTCCGGCTTATCCTTTTTGAAATAGGCGCAGATGATGAGGCGGCTGTTCTGGTCGTTGGCACCAATGCACAGCGCCTCGTCGATTACCTGCTGGGGCAGAGCCGGGTGAGGGAAAATGGATGGTTTGGCCGTACCCTCGGCCTGGGTTGGCTGCTGAAACGCCGCAAAATCAAAAAGGGACATCTGCTGGCTCTCTTGGGTAGGGAGCTGCGGGATGTCCGTCTGAATGAAGTATTCTTTTTTGTCAATAAGCTGGGCGGTCCAGCCTGCCACCACTTCCCAGGAAAATACAGATTCCCTGGTGCGGGATGGGTAAGAGCCTTCCCACATGAGCAGGCCATTCTCCTGGGGCTTATATCCCAGGCGCTGCCCGTCAGCGATGATTTCGGTGTACCGGTCCTGATAGGCAGATCTCAGATATTCCGCCCGTTCCTGAACGTCGCTGTGAACCGAGAAGAAAAGCTCAATCTGATTTTTCTTATATTTCAGGTCATCATCTTTGTTGGCGATGATGGCCATGATCTGCTTTTCATCCAAAAGCGCAGGGAGCTGTTCGCCACCTGCGCTTTCTTCCGGTTCATCAATTAGCTGTAAATCAGCTCCGCCAGCACCGTTTCCTCCGCCGCATTCTGCAGGTTGCTCATCATCTGCACCCACTTCATCTGGTCGCTGGCTTTCAGTTCCTCTGTCACGCCCTGGTTCTTGGCCATCTGCGCCACGATCTGCTCCATCCGGCGCTGGGCGGTCTGCTGGATCTCCGCCAGATGGCTGTTCAGCTTGCCGCTGGTCAGCAGGTTGGTGTACGTCACCCTGCGGTGCTCCTTGAGGAATTTCTTCCGAAGCAATGCGTATTTCCCATGGGGAACCGGCTCCTCCTGGGGCGGCAGAAGGTTCGGCAGATTGTAGTCGCCCTGCCTGGTGTAAGTGATCTCGGTCATATTCAAAACTCCTTTCCGGCTGTGTGTTTTCCTGTTCAGTTACAGCATACTGGTTTTTCTGCTGGGGTTCAAATGTGCGATTTTCTTTTTGGGGCTGTCTTTGCAGGGCAAGAACCGTGCGGGAAATGGCGGAAAGGCACATCTGGGAGATGTCCCCGGTGGCCACGCCTAAAGCGTTCAACGTCTGCGGGGTGTTAAAGTCCGTCACATCCCGGAAATCCATGTCCTCAAAATATTCAGACGGGTCAAGGCCGCAGCGCACCAGCAGCATATATCCAATGCTGTTTTGCACCGCCCTGCGGTATTCCACTTCCAGGTTCAGCTCATCCAGTTCTTCCAGAAAGCTGCCTTCCGTGAGGGTTTTCAATTCAGAAAGATAGTCGGGCATATTGTCCTCCACGGCGTTCTTTGCCGCAGAGAGCAGTGCTTCACCCAAATCCTCCTTGCGCTCCAGCTCTCCAAAGCTGTTTTCCAGCGTTTCAATGATGTCCGGCGCATATTCCTCCCGCACCGTCCAAAGGGGGACGGGGCGGGGGAACCGGGCCTCATGGGTATCGGAAATATCAAAGTAGTATTTCAGTCGGGGTTTTCCATTGTGTTCCCCATCAAAAACGGCAATGCCGTTTGCGCCCCGGTTTACCCAGCGCCCAAATTGCCGGTTCCATCGCTCGATCTCCAGGACGGCGGTGGCGTCTGGGCGCTGGGCGTAGACAAGCAGTTGTTCATCGAAAGAAAGCCGGTAGTTGCGGCAGGCAGAAGCCAGAAACGCCCGCCACTGGTCGGGAGCTGTCACGCTGCGCTGCGTTTCCCGGTACAGCTCCGTCAAGGCTTTATATCGTATCGCCATCGGTTGCCCCTCCTTTTCTTATTCTTTTTTCGCAGCTTTCAGTTCTGCGCTGTAATCCTTATCAGGGTCATATTGATTGCACAGGGAGAGCAGCAACAGCCAGATGGTATTTCCGGCCTCCTTCGGGCACATCCGAAGCGCCACGCAGGGCGCATGGTCACTGTCAACAAAGGGCCTCCCATAGCGCATAAACTGGTCGATCAGCTTTTGAGCCATCTCCCGGTATTCTTCATAGGGGTTCTGTTCCGCCTGCTGATGGAGAACCGTCATCAGCAAGTTGAACCAGTCCTCATGCGTATCCAGTTTTACGGGCGGTAAAGACGCCATTTTTATCACCTCATCTTTCCCTGGCGACGGCCTGCCGCTGCCGGGGAATGGAAAACCCGTAGACTTTGGCGATGTCGTCGCCCAGCCTGCGGGTCACTCTCGTAATATCGGCGCGGGTTGCAATGCCGCGATATAGTTTTTCTTTCAGCAGTTCAATTTGAGAAGGGCTGGCGCTGTCCTTGTAAACGCGGTAAAGATAAAAGTTCGTGCCATCGTGATGGATAGCGTCGCACCGCAGATCGCCCAGCCGGTCCACATACCAGGTGGAATAATCCGTATTAGAATACAGGCAGTCCCGGATGTTGCCGCTGGGGATTTCCTTATATCCCATGCGCCGACCATTCCACAGGCCCAGGTCGCCTACAACCAAAATCGGCTGGGAAAGCTGTACATTGAGGTTAGCGCGTTCATCATCCAGGTAATCCCCATTGATCTCATACATCAGGGAAATGCGCTCATCTTCGGATAAATCCGGGTAGTCCGCCTCCAGGTCATCCCTCCAGTCCTCATAGTCCAGGCCATAATTGCTCCAGATAACGTGTCTTTCCTCCTTCATCGGGCTTCACCCCGGTCTTTCTGCCTGGGCTTGATGGGCTGCCCCTGCTCGTCATAGTTTCTGGGATCGGCGGCGGGGGTCTGCCAGCCAAACATGGAGCCGGCAAACATGGCGGCCTCCTGTGCTTTGGTAACGCCATTCTTCACATTGCGGTCGTCTGCAAACTCTCGGTTCTGTTGGGCGTCAGGAGTTGAAAAATCATAGCAAGGGCTGTAGCCTTTTTCGCCCCTGGTCAGAAGAATCAGCTCCCCGGATGAGGGCAGTACACTAAAACACTGCACCGGCAGAGAAGAACGCAGCGGGATCACGCTCCCGTGAGTTTGCTCCAATCGTTCCGCAAATTCGCAAATATGATACAGGGCGCTGGAATACCCGCCGCTGGTTTCAAAATGGGTTTCGTCGATGAACCGGCAGGTGCGGTCGCGGGTTTCTCCGCCGCCAGTGAAAATGCGGATGTGGTCGCCGTCGGGAATGCGGAACAGCTCCTTGTAGCCGGGCGTGATAAACCGGATACCCTGTTTGGCCTTTTCCATGTGGTGTTCCAGGAATCGGGCAACATAGGCGTAGAGGTAAAAGTTGTAGTCTCCATAATTGGGATTGCACCGGAGCATATAGGTGTGCTGGGGCGTCTGCACCTTAAAACCGTACTCGGCGCAGTAGTTTCCCTCAAACTCAGCCTCCGGGTTCTGATAGCAAAACCTGGTCATGCTGTCACGGGTACAGAGCAGCCCATTCTTCTCCCGCAGAGTGATGACCACCTCATCAAGCTCCGCCTTAAACTCGTCCGTCTTGTATTCCCTCCGATGGTCGAACCAGGAAGTGTAAAACTCTTTTCCAGCGCCAAAATCCCCGCGCAGATGGCCGATACAGCCGGTTTGCCCTTCAAGCTGGCTGCTCTGGTTGTACGCATACAGGCGATCCTCCGGGGTCATGCTGGTAATTGTCAGTTCCATTATCGCTCACGTCCTTTCTTTTTCGCTTGTCGTTTTTGCTCCGATATGGCTTTTTCCCTTGCCTGCCAATATTCGGGGTGGTGAATTTGCACGCTGCTATTGATAACAGCCTCATACGCGCCGGGGCTAAAGCGCTCGTTCACTGGAGCCTGGATCATCTTTTTATCCATCAGCTCCCGGAGAGCCACCTGCGCGTCGCAGTCCTCCTCAAAGCAGAGGTAGCCGCCCTCAACAAAGCCGCAGCCCATCGCTTCTTTTCGGAATATCTTTTCCGCCAATTCCCGGCGCACCATAATTCCGCCATGCCCTGGGGTGGAAACGGAATAAACGCCGGGGCAGAGCGTTTCACATTCCTGGATATTGCCCCACGGGGAATAGGAAGGGGCCTCCGGCACAATGGTATTTTGCCGCTGTTCCTCCAGGCACTGCACCTCCTCCTGCGCCCGCGCCACCAAATCTTTCTGCGCAGAAAACAGATCGCTGAAATAGTGGCCCCAATCGTAGTCCGTCCGGTTACTGCATTTCCAGGTGACAAACTGCTGGGGCGCTGTCAAATGAACGCCCAACACAAATTCGCTGTCGCCCACATGACAGGAATCCGTAATGATATATCCGGCGTTTTCTCTGTAATCCATCATCGCTCACGCTCCTTTGCGGTTTTCTTTTTGGCCTGTTCCTGCTGAATCGCAGTAAGGCCATGCTTGGCCCAGCCGGGAAGGTCCTCCGGCTGTATCGTTCCCAGCACGTCCATGCGCTCATAGCGGCTTTCTTTGCCAGTATAAAGGTCAACGCAGTAACAGGCTGACCCCCTGCTGTGCGGGGAAGCCCCAAAGCCTCCCATACAGAGCTTGAGCTGGCGAGTGGCCCTGCGGTATTCCCGGCGCAGCACCTCCGGCTTTATCACCACGATTTTCCCGTGCAGATCATCCTCATAGGAAATGGGGATGCAGCCCTCCGCTGTAATGGGGCGGTCGTCTATGCCCTGTATGCGGGGCTTATTGAGTTCTATGTGGGTTTTCTGCGCTTGCTCGGCAACCCGCTGGCCGAACAGCTCCACAATCTCCGGGAAATCATCACTGGCCATCACTTCGCTGTATTCTGCAAACAATGCGTTCTGCCGGCAAAAGGCGCACATATACTTCATGCCGGTTTCATCCTGTGGATTTTCCCCCAGGACAACCTCCCGGTCGCCAATCTGCACCGCCTGGATAATCTCATAATCACCGGCCATGCGTTTTTCTTCCATATTATCGTTCATCTCTCTGCCTCCGACTTTTTATAAGTGGTTCCACATATTCCTGTAAATCATTTTTGCATGGCAGGTACAGCCTTCCGTTTTCTACACATCGAAACAGGTCGCACTCCTTATCTGGTGACGCTGCATAGAAGTCCTCATGGGAATAGGGATACTTGCTCTCATAGCTGTAACCCGGCCTGCAAAAGCCAAGTTCTTTGTCTATGCGCTGCCTGCGTGAGATCGCAAAGAAATTATTTTCTTCTTTAGTAAAACATCTTTCTGGAATGAAGTGATAACCTCCATATTCAAAACTTTCCTTATTCATCACTCTGCCTCCATATCCTTTTTGATAAATGCTTTGATTTCCTTCACGCTTGCGAAATCCCGTTCATCCCCTGTGAGGTAGCGCACCGCGTCCTGCCATTGGGATAACGGGTGTGCGTCCTCATCCATCCGGCACAAGTCGAAAAGAGCCGCCCGGCGCAGGATGGGGGAAAGGTTCAGATCGGAGATAAAGCAACCCCGCCGGGCAGCCAGGATGTCCAGGATATGCACTCCGCTCATGGCCGTACCTCCGTTCCCTTCGCCTCTTTCAGAAGCGCCTCCACCAGCTTGCCGCTGCGGATTTTATTGCGGTCTGCCAGCACCTTGTTCTGGACGCACAGCACCGCACGGATATTGGGGACGGTAATGCCGGGGATCTCCACCATCTCCTCCGGGGTGACGGTGAGAAGCTGCACAGGGGAATAGCCCGCCTGGGCAAAGATGCGGAACAACCTCTGTTCAAATCGTTCTTTCATCTGCAATCAAACTCCTTTTCATTTCTTTTTTGGTATGTAAAAGGGCGGCCCCGCATGGCCGCCCCAGGCTGGTTATTTCTTACGGCTTCTGATTTTCAGAAAGATAAGCCCGCCGATGATGAAAAGAACAAGCCCGATTGCAATGATTGTTTTTAACTCCATGATGATTTCCTCCTAACACAAGTCCAAACCGCCTTACTCAGCGGATTTCTTTCCCTTTCTGCGCTTACCTGCATAGGCCGAAATGCCCAGGGCGGCAGCGCCCGCAGCGGATACTCCCATGAGAGCCATCCAGAGCCACGGCTTGCTGTCGTCGCCGGTTTTCGGGGTGTCGCGCAGCTCGTTGTGCATTTGCGCTACGGTGGTCTTGTCGGCAAGGATCGTTACCTGCTTGTCGGCAGGCAGCACATAGTTGGCGCTGGCCCCATCCGACACCTCAGACACGGTGTAATCGCCTACGCGCAGGCCCTCGATGAAGATTTCACCGTTTTTATCCGTTTTGAAGGTCTGGTCGTAGCCGTTGGCCCCGGTCACGCGGAAGGAGAAGCCCTCCACCTTGCCATCGCTGGATGTCTTTTCAATCCGCAGGGAACCTGTCTGGGCCATGTTGGTGAAGCCAATCCCGGCCTCGTTCTCTACCTCGTAAATCTTGCCGTTCTCGGTGATCTCCACATAGTAGGCGTTTTCATCCAGCAGGAAGCCCTCCGGTGCTTTGGTTTCCTTTACGAACACGCCGCCGTAGAGGATGTGGGCCATCTCGTAAATGCCGGTGCTGGTTTCCTCCAGCTTGCCCAGCAGCTCGTCACCCTCGTCCAGTTCTTTGTTGCCGTTGGTGTCGCGGTATACCTCGAACTCGGCCCCGGTGAGCTTGTTGTCGGGATAATCCTTATCCACCTTCGTCAAACGCAGGTCACCGTACACGCGCTCATTGGCAAGGGAGATTTCCACAACCTGCCCATCTTCCTCCACGGTAACGGGGATCACTTCATCGGAGAGGATGAACCCTTCCGGGCTTTCCAGCTCTTTCAGCACCCAATTTCCGTAAGGCACACCTGCGAAAGAGAAGCTGCCGTCCTCCGCAGAGGTTGCGGTGGCAAGGGCGTTTTCTGCGGTAAACTCGGTTTCGTCGGACTTAAACAGGCCAATCACAGCCCCGGAAAGGCCGGTGCCGTTCTCATCGGTTTTCATACCCCGGATTTCCCCACGGATCAGTTCGTTGGAAATAGCCTCGCCATCATTGGCGTTGATCTCTACCACAGCCACAGAGGGGCCGCCGTATTCAAAGGTGAACGGGAAGGTTTCACCGCTTGGCAGGTAATGGCTGTCGGTGGACAGTTCCTTCAGATAGAAGCTGCCAAAAGGCAGGTCGGTCTTGCACATAGCCTGGCCGTTCTCATCCACCGATACGATCTCCAAAAGCCCGTCTGCCGGGATGATGGAACCGTCTGCTGCGGTGATGTCCTCTTGGGCGTAAAGTCCAAAGGTCACGGCGGTGATCTCGCCGTTCATGCCAATACCAAATGTTTCATCCTGCTCCAGCACCTTGTTCAGCGTCACAAGGACTTTCTGGCGCTGGTTGTAGAAGCTGGCGGAAGTTTCGGTGATCTCTACCTCCTGGCCCGCATACACCAGCTCCACCTCGGTGGTATTCTCGCCGGTGTCCGCCATGCCGTGGGGGAACTCGATCTCCTTCACCTGGAAACGCCCCAGGTAGAGAGGCTGGCTCTGGGCTGTTCCATCCTCCCCGGTGGTGATGGTATCCACCACTTCGCCCGCAGAGTAGCGCAGGGTGCCATCCAGCGTGTAGATGTCCTCCAGGGCCGTGATCTCAAACACCGCACCGGGCAGGCCCTGCACCTCGTACACCGGCTGGTAAACACCTTCGCTTTCTACCACAGAAGAGAACACCTCGCCGGTTTTGCTAACCTTGATGATCCCTTTCTGGGCCATGTTGGGCTTGGTGACTTCGATCACCGTCACGCCGCCTTCCTCGCTGGAAGCGTCCTGGGTCACATCAAAGTAAACCGGGGTGCTGTCCAGCACATAGCCGTAGGGGGCCTGCACCTCCACCAGCGAATAGCCGGAACCGTACTCCAGCTTTTCCGGGGTGACAAGGTAGCCCTCGGAATTGGTGTAAAAGGTATCAATCGTGGTGGGCGTGGGATAGGTGAAGGTCATTTCCACTTTACTTCCGTCCGGGCGGTAAATCTGGAACCCGGCCCCTGCATAGGGAATAGTGACGCCGGTTTCCGCATCCACCTTGACCACCTTGATGAAGCTCTCAAAATTGGCGTTGTTGATAAGGTAGCGGTAGGTCTGGCCGTCTTGGGCGATATACACCTCAAAGTCATCCATCAGCTCGCGGCCTTCCCAGCCCTTGGTCTGGCGGACGATATAAGTGCCGTAGGGCAGCTTTTTCGACTGCGCAAAGCCGTTTTCATCGCAAACGAGAACATCGCGCTCGGATTCCTTGGCCGCGTCATAGCTGCCTGCGGCTTTCAGATAGATTTGGAACTCCGCGCCTTCCTCCGGGGTTTCGATCTGGGTTTCCCCATCGTCCGTATGCTTGATGATGGCAATATCTCCCTTGATGATCTGCTCCGTCACATCATTGGCGGTATCATTCAACTCAATGGTGTATAGCTCCGGCTCCGCGCCCACATGGTGGATGGTAAAATCCAAAAGATAGCCTTCGCTGGGGCTGATCTCACGCACCGTCCAATCGGAATCGCAGACATAATAGCCGGTGGTAAACTGGCCGTTTTCATCCGTGGTAAAGCTGTCGATGAGGGTATCGCCCTTATACAATCCATACACAGCCCCGGCCAGGGAACCGTCGCCCTGGGGCGTTCCAGTTTCCACATCGCTCTTTGTGACAGTCACGCGGAATTTCTTCAGCACGTTATTTACGGTTTTGTGCGTGACTTCATTCCACTCGATGGTGGCTGACTGGGAATCCGGCACCACATAGCGGATGGGGGTATCCACTTCCTCCAGCACATAGCCGGAACCGATGAGCACGTTTTCAAACCGGGCCACCCCTGTGGAATCCGTCACCGCGTACTCATCCACCGGCAAGCCGGAGAGGGATGTGCCATACAGATGGAAGGTCATACCCTCCACCAAACCGTCCTCGCTGGTCTTGGTGACTTCCAGGCTGCCGCGCTTCAGTACGTTGTTAAAAGTTACGGTAGCTGTCTGGCCGCCTACAATGGTCACGCGCTGGGTGGCCTGGGGTTCGTACTTGTCAATGGACTGCTCGGTTACGGTATAAACGCCGGGGTTGAGGTCGGAGATGTCGATCTCTCCCGCCTCATTGGTGGTCTTGGTGGCGCTGTACCCCTCGCCAGTGATAGTGAAGTTGATCCCGGCTACCTGTCCGTCCTCGGAAGTCTTAATCAGCTTCATATTGCCGGTTTTCACTTCCAGATTCAGATAGCCTACCATCTGGTCGGAAACGGTTTCCCCGTAGGTGGCAAAGTCCTGCTTGCCGCCGCCAGTAACGCCGTCTGTCCAAACCACAACACCGCTGCGCTGGGCAGTCACTTTTTCCGCCTTAATGGTCACAGAGCCTTTGATGGCCTGGGCGGAAGTGATGGTGAGCTGGTTGCCGTCCACGGAGAAATTCAGCCCGGTGGTGCTGCTGGAGAAGGTGTAGTCGCCCAGCACACCGTTGGTATCCGTGAGAGTGAGGGAATACTGCTGGCCGTCCCATTTCAGCTCATAGGCACCGGCGTCTGCGGTGCTGCTGAAAAAGCTGGGGAGCATAGTGTGGCGCTTGACCGCGCTCTCAATGGCGGAATACTGGCTGAAAATCTCGCTGTATAGGGGATGATCGGCGCTGATATATTCCGTCACGTTGTTTTTGCCCTGGGCATTGGCGTCCACATGGTTAAACTGGCTGTCGCGCTCACCCACGACGGTTTCCCAAACAAGAAGCTGGGTAGCGATATATCCCGCGATCTTGCTGGCGTCCTCCGGGTTCCCACTCATCCATGAGGTGCTGGCGTTGCCCTGCCAGCCATAGGTCATAATCCGCCCGATATATTCTTTGATGGTATCCGGCGGGATGGTGGGGTTCAGGTTGGACGGGTAGTTATCCCAGAAATCTTCGCCCCGGCCCGTGTACTGGTCGCCGGTATTCACACCGACGCCCGGCTCAATACAGTAGATGGCCCTGCCATTGAAGGCGTCCTGGGTGTGGACGGAAAAGCTGTCGTTCTCTCCGGTGGACCAGCCGCCCAGGAAATTCAGGGCGGGATGGCCCCATCCGGCCTTGTTGGGGTCGCTGGCACGGGGCAGGTCGATCATATACGTCGTCATGGTTTCGCCTGCGGCAAAAGCCGTGGTTCCTGTCCCTACGAACACGCCCAGGCACATGAGCAGGGCCATGAACAGGGACAGAGGCTTTCTCAATGCTTTCATCGTGTTACCTCCTTGAAATGGCCGCAAAAAAAGCACATCGCTCTGGATGTGCTGCTTACGGCTGGATTCTGTTTACGTTCTAAAAAAGAGAGGCGCGCCAGGCGTTCTCCACCTCATCCGTTCTGTCTGCCAAACCTGTGGATTCTTGAAAGAATCAGCCTCCCCAAATATCTTCTTTTTTAGGCTGTTTAGGTGGTACGAGGGGGTGAGGTGTGGAGAGGGGGAACAGCGAAAACACCGGTTCCCTGCAAATAGGCGCACTGCTCCCTTGGTAGTGGATTATCTCTCTAAACTGCGCTGGCGCTTGCGGTAGAGTTCCAGCGCCTTAACAATGGTGTCCTCGATCTTCTGCGTGGGCGTCCCCGGCGCAAAAAACCGACTGATTTTTTCCTTTGGGATCTTGAACTGTTCTTTTTGATTGGGCTTTTCCTCCTTCATAATGGAAACAAGGGCGTCTTTGGCCAGCCGTTCCTCGCCGGTCTTGGCTTCGGACATCTGGCGCATTTTGATAGCCTGAGCATGGGACGGGGTGCAGTCCATCTCGTCCATGATAGCGAACAAGTCGGCCTGTTCATCTTTTCGCAGGTAGGACAGCTCCACCGCTGGGCGCATGGCAATCTGGAGCATTTCCTGGTCTTTGAGAACCGAGTTATCTACCAGTTCCAGAATTTCCGGGATAAGATGGGTAAGGCGGATATATCGCTGAACCTGCGTTTTGCTGTCAGGCGTTTCATGCGCCACCATTTCAACAGAATACACCCCTTTTAACTTCTGACCCAGTGGGTCAGAAGTTAAATCTGTCCGCTGGCCCTGTCGTTTTAATGCGTCCAGCTTCATTTTGTAGGCAAACGCCTTCTCCGAGGGCAGAATCTGCTCCCGCTGCAAGTTGGAGTCCACCATGATAATCGTGGCTTCATCATCGGTGAGCTGCCGCACAATACAGGGGATTTCCGCAAGCCCCGCTAAATCCGCCGCCTTTTTCCTGCGGTGTCCGGCCACCATTTCATAGCCGCCCTCCGGTTTGGGACGCACCAGGGCAGGGACCAAAACGCCGTACTGCTTCACGCTTTCCGTCATTTCCTGCATGGCTGCGTCCATGCGAACCTTAAACGGGTGATTCGGGAAGTCGCTGATTTCCGAGGGCGAAAGATTGACAACTTTTTCAAGCCTTGCCTCGGCCCGTTCTTCCTCCGTGGAAAACAAATCATCGACTGAGGGAAGATTGAAGTTTAGCCCGTTGCTTTTCGCCATCCGCCAGCACCTCCTTTGAAAAATCCGCGTAAGCCTGGGCCACCTTGCTCCCCTTGTCGTAGGCGTAAATACTCTTGCCTGCGGCGCTGATCTCTGCGGCTTTGATGGCTACGGGAATCTCGGAACGATAGATTTTCAATACGTTCCCGTAACTCTGCCGCAGGGTATCCGCTGTCTGTCTGGCAAGATTTGTGCGCCCATCCACCAGCGTGAGCAGCACCCCGTCCACCTTCAGGGCCGGGTTGATCTGCCGCTTCACCTTATTGATGGTTTTCATAAGCTGGGTCATGCCCTTGGCTGGGAGATAGTGGGCCTGCACCGGGATAATCACGCTGTCTGCCGCTGCCAGGGCGTTGATGGTAATCATGCCCAGGGAAGGCATACAGTCGATGAGAACTACGTCATAGTGCTTCTTGGCTTCATTGATATAGGTTCTCAGCGTAAACTCCCGGCTCATGGCGTTGACCAGGCTCATTTCCAGCGCGGACAGCTCAATGTTGGCGGGCATAAGGTCTACGCCCTCGCTGTGGTGCAAAATGCCCTCATCCGTGGTGAATGGCTCATCCCGGATCACCTTTTCCATGACGGTGGCCAGGGTGGTGGGTAGGCTGTCTTGGTCTTGCCAGCCCAGGCAGGTGGTGAGGTCGCCCTGGGGGTCTGCGTCAATAAGCAGCACCTTTTTCCCCAGACGGGCTAAACCAATGCCCAGGTTCACCGTCGTGGTGGTTTTGCCTGTGCCGCCTTTCTGGTTGGCCAGCGCGATCACGCGGCCATCCCTGGGGCGGCTTCTCTGTTCCGGCATTTTCATGTCCTCCTTCTTCATAGATTTAGCCGCCCGTTGGCAAGACGGACGGCTATGTATGGGGGAACTCCGAAAGATGGGCATGAAAAAAGCCGCTTACTCTTGCTGAAAAGAATAAGCGGCTCATTAAGCTGCGATATGTAATTTTACATCTTCTTCACCGGGGAGCACATGGCTTTGAGCAGAAGTTCATCCAGGCAGCCGGTGTCCTGGTTTTCACGGAGCATAGTATTGCGCAGGTGGTTGAGGCTCTGAATCACAATACTGTTCTCGGCTGGGGTGAGGTATATCTTGAATTTCCGTTTTTTCATAGGGCGTTCCTCCTTTACGTTTTCATTATATATAGGAAGAACGCCGCACCGCAAATGTGCGATTTTCAATCAGAGAGGATTTGGTTGGCAGAGGTATGTATCAACATCTACCTTTAGTTTTTTCATTGCGGCGAGGATTTTTTCGTGCTCTTTACGACGCGGAACACGGACTTCTCTTTCCCAACCGGAATAAGTCGTTTGTCCTATTCCGATAACTTCAGCCATCTGCATTTGAGTAAAGGAAAGCTCCCGCCGCACCTTTTTCAAAAGTGAGGAGTACGGATAATCTACAAAGACAGTGTACTCATCCAGAAGTCTGCTGCGGTCAATCCCCAACACATTTGCAAGTGCCACCGCCGTACTGTGCTTGATGGGGTGCCGGTCATTCTCATACAGAACCAGCGTTGCGGGCACAACACCTACCTTTTCTGCCAGTTCTCTTGTAGTGAGGCCCTGGAATGTCCGGTGATACCTCAAATATTGGCCCGGTGTAGTACAGCCTTCGTCGCTTTGGTAATCAAAGGTCAAGTGAATCATGATCTTGCCTTTGGAATAGAGGTAAATCCCTGTGTGATTGAGATTACTATCGGTAATACAATATGATACTTACATTCCCACGTGGTATGTGCTAAACTGTTTTTGTCCATTTGGATATCTCCTTGATATTTTTAGTGCGGTTGGTGAACCTACACTTTATATTATCATGGAGGTTTCTTTACTTGAAGCTAAAGCTCACTGGGAACCACCTGCATAGCAGGTGGTTTATTTTTCTGTCTATACAACCAAAAACTCCCCATTACGTCAAATGGGGAGTTTCCTTATTTTTGTTACCCAAAATGTTTTTTATTTTCTTCCAGAGTATCCTCTAATTGATTCTGAAAAGACCGAATTATCATTTCACTATCCAAAGACAAGTTTTCTGATGTCTCCTGCATTTTTAGATAAAATTCTGTCAATTTTTCACAATTCTGAATTAATTTGCTATACAAACTCTGTTTATCTGGCGGTGCAATTTTTTTTGCTCTTTTTAGTTTCTCATTCAAAGTGTCCATAAGTCGCAGTTTATTTTTAAATTCATAACTAATCTCCTGTAACTCACACACATTAAAAAAAACTTTCTTTGCCATTATTTTACAAACTCAGCAACAGCGGCAGCTGCCTTCAGTCCTTCTACTGCAACTTTAAATCCTGCCTTTGCCTCTTCAACACCTGTCCCGATTTCTGAACAAACTCATCCATATCACTGAGTGTAGCTATATTTATTCCATAACCATCTTCCTCAACTCCCCATAATACCTACGGCTCACTGGAACCTCTATCTTCCCACACTTTATAGATGTTCGGCTTATTTTCGATATATCTGCCATGCGAACCATAAAACTCTGATGCACGCGGACAAATCCATTATTGACCAGTTTCTCCTCAATATCGGAAATCTTCGAATAAAATGTCATCTCTCCACACCCCAGATGCAAGACGATTTTCCGTCCTCTGCTCTCTACATATTCTATAGATGCAATCGGGATTGTCCTCTTTTTCCGATTGATAATTGTCTCCAAATAACGGCCTTTTTCCCTTACTGACTCCACATTATTTTCAACCATATTACACACTCTCTCCTAAATGTTTTATCCTTCGCAAATCTATTTATTTTTACATAAATAATCTGTCATTTTTTACATAATAGCACATAAATTTTTGTTTTTTCGCGTTCATGCATAATTGGTGCGTATTCCGTCAAAATTGGTTTTTTTGCCTGTTTTTACTCCTCTTTTTTGCTCTGTTTATACACCTGATTGATCCCCGTAGACGCAAATCCAGACATAATTCCAACTGAGATTGCCGTAATAATATCCTCTGCCGGGAAGCTCTTCATTACATACATAGCAGGCACCGCAACGATTCCTCCCACGATGCCAACAATCACCGGAATCGTCTTATCGCTGATCTTCTTGCTCGCCTTACACCCGATTCCAACCAGATAACAAATGATCACAATCGGCAGCACCGTTACATAACTTGAAATATCCATCTTTTCTCCGCAAACATTCTCTTATACTATTTCTATGTCACGTCCGTTCAGATTGACAACAAAACAATCTGCTATTGAGATATTTTCTTATGTAACCGTAGAAAATATATTTGACGCTCATTTCGGACAACTATATAATGAACTTGATTTTAGAAACACCATGAACAACAGCATAAAAATATAAATCTGCAAATTACACATTTCTTGAAAAGGAGATTATAAAAATGATAAAAATAGATTTAATTACCGGATTCTTAGGTTCCGGCAAAACAACTTTTATAAAAAAATACGCCACCTACTTGCTGCAACAGGGAATGAACATCGGCATCCTCGAAAATGATTTTGGAGCCGTGAATGTTGATGCCATGCTGTTGCAGGATATCTTAGGTGATCACTGTACATTGGAAATGGTTGCAGGTGGCTGTGATGCCGACTGCCACCGCCGCCGGTTCAAGACGAAGCTGATCGCTATGGGCATGTGCGGCTACGACCGTGTCCTTGTAGAGCCATCCGGTATCTTCGATATGGACGAATTTTTCGATGCATTACACGAATCCCCCCTCGACCGCTGGTATGAAATCGGAAATGTAATTACCATCGTAGATGCCGATCTGGAACAGACATTATCCCAATCTTCCCGTTATCTTCTCGCGTCACAGGTAGCACAGGCTGGTGCCCTTTTATACAGTCATGTTCAGGAAGTAAGCCCGGAGAAACTTATCTCTACCAAAAACTATGTAGACCAATCCTTTGAGATTCTCCATACTGAAAAGAAACCAACTCCTTCTATTACAATAGAAAAAAACTGGGATGATTTAACCGATGCAGATTTCAAAGCCATCCTTTCCTCTGGCTATCATTCCGCAGATTACGCCAAATTATGGTTTGATGATAAGAAAACATACGACAGCTTATATTTTATGAATATGGATTTCACAGAAGAATTTCTGAAAGAGTCCTGCGAAAAAATCTTAAATGATCCTGCATGTGGAAAAGTATTTCGAATCAAGGGATTTCAGAAACTCTCTGATGGATCGTGGATTTCCCTCAACGTTACGCATCAAAAAACAGAAATTCAGCCAATTCCAAATGGTCAGGCAATCTTAATCGTCATTGGAGAAGGACTGAACCAGGCATCCATTGAAGGGTATTGGGGAAAGTCAAATATTTAATTCTGTTTTCATAATTTCTGCACACCTTTTGCACACCTAAGTGATTTTCAACCATTAAAAAACGGCGGAAACCCCTTGATTCTACGTGGTTTCCGCCGAATAAAAAAGATGCCCAGAGCCGGAATCGAACCAGCGACACGAGGATTTTCAGTCCTCTGCTCTACCAACTGAGCTATCTGGGCATAAGTAGCGGGAATAGGATTTGAACCTATGACCTTCGGGTTATGAGCCCGACGAGCTTCCAGACTGCTCCACCCCGCGATATTATA
>ERZ1673751.112-NODE-112-length-115593-cov-8.922519_pt1 | contig 115593 bp, 92 predicted proteins | sample MGYA00580202_ERZ1673751 | MGnify/ENA primary metagenome ERZ1673751 (study PRJEB41218, sample SAMN15661780) | gut metagenome | host: Homo sapiens | place: Canada: London | collected 2015-08-20/2019-03-30 | study: EMG produced TPA metagenomics assembly of... | reverse complement strand
TACAGAGGGTGTCTTTCTTTTGTGCAATATTTTGGATTTGCTCATTTATAGTTAATACTTTGATAGATACTTTTCCGCCAATTCCGGCCTGACACTGAACTTTTAAGATATCTCCGTCTTTTAAATCCAGATCCAGGTAACCATCACCAGTTTTAAACATGGCACCGGCTAAGGATTTTCCTATTTCGCCGACGGATATTTGTTCTGCGAGGCCGCTGCCTGCAGAAAATCCAATGATGGACCCCATCAGATTGACATTCCCTTTTTTGCTGTCTTTTGCCGGATCTATCATAGAAATACGATGAACGCCAGGAGTTAAGCTGATTTCATATGGAGTCTTAGATGCCTCATATAAAGTTCCTTCTTTTTCGTCATCAATAAAGATGCCTATTTTTGCTTTGGAATTCATCATTTTATTGTACTTGAGTGGATGAAACATTTTGTCCATGACGCTCATGGAAAGATCTTTTGCCATTCGATTGGAATCTTTTACTGTTAATACTAATCTTGCACTCATATTTTCCCTCCTGAAGTCAAGCGTTTCAAGTGATGCGCTTTTGTATTTTGGGTATCGGATTGTTGTTTTGGTATGGAATAGAATGATCCGATTCCGGCTAAAATTTGTGTTTATTATACTATTATTTGAAAAACTATATGAAATAGGCATAAAAATTAGACAAAAAATCAGATGAAAACATAAATTAAACTTTTAATGATTCCTATGATCCGATTTTTTTAAAAGAAAATTGATTTTATGGGAAAACAAAACTTATTTTGGAATGGAGAGAAGCGCAGGAGGCTGTGAACGACAGAACAAAAGAAAGAAATGACAGAAAACAGATACCGCGGTGGCAAAGCTGTTCACAAAGCTGGCGGGCGTGACAACGGCGTCTTATCTGTGGGTTGAAACAAAATATCATGAAAAACAGAAAAGAAGCATATCGTATAAAGATAACGGATGAACGCAGGTGAATCCATGAACAGACTCTGGAGCGGTATGCTTCTTCTTGGCATTGCCTACGGTGCTTTTTGCGGAAAACTGCCGGAGGTGACAGACGGTGCGCTGCGCGCTTCAAAAGAGGCAGTTGTGCTGGCAATTTCTCTTCTGGGTGTGACGGGCCTTTGGAGCGGGCTGATGGAGATTGCAAGGAAAGCGGGAATGATCGACAGCCTGGTAAAAAAGATGGGACCGGTCATGCGCTTTTTGTTTCCAAAGGTACCATCGGATCACCCGGCCATCCAATCGGCTGCCACAAATATGATCTGTAATGTATTCGGTCTTGGCGCAGCGGCAACGCCGCCGGGCCTTCTTGCCATGGAACAGTTCGAAGAGCTGGAAGAGGAACGGCGGAAAAACAAAAACCCGGCTGCTGTTCCGAAAGGCACTGCAAACCGGGAAATGTGCACCTTTCTGATTTTAAATATTTCTTCCCTGCAGCTGATACCGGTCAACGTGATTGCATACCGCAGCCAGTATGGCAGCGTGCATCCAACGGCCATTGTCGGACCGGCACTGGCAGCGACGGCAGCAAGCACGGTAGCGGCTGTTTTATTCTGCAAATGTATGGAAAAATGCAAAAGCTGAGAATGCGGTCTGCCCAGGAATATTTATAAAAAAACAGTAAATTCGCCTTCTTAGGACTAGCCGCCGCGGCAACGGCTTGGTACAATAAAAGAAATGAGGGATATTGAATTTTACATAGGAGGAACACAAGAGCATGGCAGGATATGTGAGTCTTCAGGATGTAACCAAGACATACAAAATGGGTGAAGTCACCATCAAGGCCGCGGATGGAATCAGTTTTGATGTGGAAAAAGGTGAGTTTGTGATCGTTGTCGGTCCGAGCGGTGCGGGCAAGACGACCGTTCTGAATATCTTAGGAGGCATGGACACGGCGACTTCCGGAAAGGTGCTGGTGGACGGCGCGGAAATCAGCAAATACCGCGGTAAGAAACTGATCCAGTACCGGCGGGAGGATATTGGATTTGTCTTTCAGTTTTATAATCTGATGCAGAATCTGACGGCACTTGAAAACGTGGAGCTGGCGATGCAGATCTGCCGGCATCCGCTGGATGCGTCGGAGGTGCTTGCGGAGGTTGGGCTGGAAGAGCGAAAGAATAACTTCCCGGCGCAGCTTTCCGGCGGAGAACAGCAGCGTGTGGCGATTGCGCGTGCGCTGGCAAAGAATCCGAAACTGCTGCTCTGCGATGAACCGACCGGAGCGCTCGATTACGTGACGGGAAAAGCGATCTTAAAACTGCTGCAGGATACCTGCCGGGAAAAGGGGATGACGGTCATTGTCATCACTCACAACTCGGCGCTGACACCGATGGCGGACCGCGTGATTAAAATCCGAAACGGAAAAGTGGCGGGAATGAAAACAAATGAGAACCCGACGCCGGTGGAAGAGATAGAATGGTAGGTGGACGATGAGAGCATTTCGAAAAGACTTTATCCGGGAAATCACAAAGAACAAGGGGCGGTTTCTGTCAGTCTTTTTCATCGTGCTTCTTGGCGCGGCGTTTTTCTCGGGCATTCGGTCGGCGGAAGGAGATATGAAGGTTTCGGCGGACCGGTATTATGATGAAGTAAATTATATGGATTTGAAAGTCCTTGGAACGCTGGGGCTGACAGACGATGATCTGGCGGATATTGCGAAGACGGATGGCGTGAAAGCGGTCTACGGCGGAAAAACGGTGGAAGTGCTGCATGACATCGGAGAGAGCGAGCAGGTTGTGAAGCTGATTGCGCTGACGGACGGTGTGAATGAGCCGCGCGTGGTCGAGGGACGGATGCCGGAGAAAGAGGATGAAATTCTTGTTGATACGCAGTTTCTGAAAAGTTCCGGCTGTGAGATCGGGGATCAGGTAACGTTCACTTCCGGAACGGAGGATCCGCTCTCAGATTCGCTGACCGGGGATACGTTTACGATTGTTGGTTCGGCGACGCTCCCTTATTATATGGATCTGAACCGCGGAACGGGCTCGATTGGAAATGGAAGCATCAACAGTTTTGCACTGCTGCTTCCGGAGACATTTACCTCGGATCTCTATACAGAGATTTACGTCCAGGCGGACGGCGCACAGGAAGAGGCGAGCTACAGCGATGCGTATGATGAGACGGTGAAGGCTGTACAGACGAAGATTGAAGCGCTCGAGGATGCGGCGTGCGACCGGCGGTATACGGCAGTCAAAACCGAAGGACAGGAAAAGATTGATGATGCAAAACAGCAGGTCGCTGATGCAGAGCAGAAATTAGCGGACGCAAAAACAGAGCTGGATGACGGTGCACAGCAGCTTGCCAACGCGAAAGTGACGATTGCGGACAAAGAGCAGGAACTTCTCGATGGCGAACAGACGTTAAAGGACAAAGAACAGGAGCTTCTTGACGGAAAGCAGACGATTGCTGAGAAAGAACAGGAACTCCTTGACGGAAAACAGACCATTGCAGACAAAGAGCAGGAACTTCTCAGTGCGAAAGCAACCATCGCCGATAAAGAGCAGGAACTGGCATCCGGCAAGGCAACGCTGAAAGATAAAGAGGCGGAACTTGCGAGCGGAAAAGCGACGCTGGAAGCAAAGGCGGCAGAGCTGGAAAGCGGAAAAGCGGAGCTGAATCAGAAAGCCGATGAACTTGCAAGTGGAAAAACCACACTTGAGGCAAAAGCGAAAGAACTTTCCGACGGAAAAGCACAGCTTGCAGAGAAAGAAACAGAACTGGCATCCGGCAAAAAAGAGTTAGAGGAAAAAATGACGCAGCTTTCGGCGGCAAAAACCGAACTGACTCGGAAGCAGACGGAGCTGAATACTGCAAAAGAGCAGCTTTCTGAAAAAGAAACGGAATTGAATATTGCAAAGGAGCAGCTTTCCGCTGCACGCGAGGAACTGGACAACAAGAAAGCAGAAACCGCTGCAGGACGCACACAGTATGAAGCGCAGAAGGCAGCGTATGAAGAACAGAAGAGTCAGTATGAGACAGCCAAGGATCAGTTAGCCCAGATTTCCAGTCAGCTTCCGATGGTGGAGGCTGCGCAGACAGAAGTGACTGGTCAGATCGAGGTGATTGAGGCTCAGCTTGACGGACTGACGGAGGAAGATGAAGCATATGTATCCCTGTTGGAACAGAAAACTGCGCTGGAAGCAAAGCAGACAGAGTTAGCACAGCAGCTTTTCACGATGCAGGAGCAGAAAACATTTCTGGAACAAAACATCGCAGCGTTTGAAGCAGCAAGCGCTGATGCGGAAGCCCGGCTTGCGGCTGCAGAAGCTCAGATTACCGACGCAGAAAGTCAGCTTGCCGCTGCAGATGCACAATTAACAGAAAAAGAGCAGGAATGCGCCGCAGGCGAGGCACAGATTGCTTCTGCAAAAGAAGAACTGGAAAGCGGCGAAGCTCAGATTACAGAGGCTCTTGCCCAGCTTCAGGATGGAGAAGCACAGGCAGAAGCTTATCAGAAACAGATTGAGAATGGCGAAGCCCAGCTTGCATCCGCCAAAGCAGCGATTGCCGACGGAGAAGCTCAGATTGAGACGAACCGCAGTAAATTAAAAGACGGAGAAACTCAGCTTGCGGCTGCCAGAGCCCAGCTTGCTGATGGGGAACAGCAGATTGCATCGTACCGACAGACGATTCAGTCGGGTGAGGCCCAGCTTGCCGCTGCAAAGCAGACAATTTCCAGTGGAGAAAGTCAGCTCGCCGACGCGAAACAGACGATCGCCGATGGCGAAACCCAGTTAGCAGAAGCAAAGCAGACGATCGCCGATGGAGAAAGTCAGCTCGCCGAAGCCAAGCAGACGATTGCCGACGGAGAAACCCAGCTTGCCGACGCGAAACAGGAAATCGCCGACGGAAAAATCTCCCTTGCGGATGCGAAACAGGAAATTGCCGATAAAGAAAAGGAACTTGAGGACGGCAAAGCCGAATATGAAAAAGCAAAAGCCGACGCCGAACCAGAAATCGCGGATGCGAAGCAGGAAATTGCGGACGGTGAGAAAACACTCGCAGACCTGAAAAAACCAACGTGGTACGTCTGGGGACGGAATAAGGTAACGTCAACTGAGAGCTTCGGTCAGGATGCCGGCCGTATCTCGAATATCGGAAAATTCTTCCCGGTTATCTTCTTCCTCGTGGCTGCTCTCGTCAGCCTGACGACGATGACACGAATGATCGAGGAACAGCGTCAGCAGATCGGAACATTAAAAGCCCTCGGCTATTCCGACGGCGTGATCGCCTTTAAATATTTCGCATACGCGATGCTCTCCACCGTATCCGGCGCTCTCGCGGGCGTGGTGGTTGGAGAAAAAATCCTGCCCTGGGTTATTATGAATGCCTACGGCATGCTGTATACCGGACTCCCGTATTACATGACCCCGCTGAACTGGGAGCAGGGAGGCCTTGCGATTCTGGCGAGTGCAGCCTGCACCGGCGTGGCGACGATCGCGGCATGCTACAAAGAACTCGCCGCAGGTCCGGCAGAGCTGATGCGGCCGGAAGCACCGAAAAACGGCAAACGGATTTTCCTGGAACGCATCGGCGTACTCTGGAAACATCTGAACTTTACGCAGAAATCAACCGTGCGGAATCTGGTGCGGTATAAAAAACGATTCTTCATGACCGTTATCGGAATCGGCGGATGCATGGGTCTGATCCTCGTCGGTTTCGGCCTTCAGGATTCCATCACCGCGATTGCGAAAAACCAGTTCGTCAGCCTCTTCACCTATCAGGCGAATGCTGTGCTGAATTCAGATGTGGATGAATCCGAAAAAGAAGCATTGCAGACCGATCTGGAAAACTACAGCGGCATCGATGAGCTGCTGGAAATGTACTGCCAGAACATCGAACTGCAGACCGACAAAAAGACCGTGGATGCAGTGCTTGAAGTGCCGAAAGAACTGACGAATTTCAATGACTTCTATGCCTTCCGAGACCGGAAAAGCGGAGAAGTTTACGAATTCCCGACCGACGGCGGCGCAGCCATCAGCGAAAAGACAGCAACGATGCTCGGCGTAAAAGCAGGCGACACGGTTCAGCTGAAAAAAGGCGATGATATTGTGGACGTAAAGATTTCGATCATCGTCGAAAACTACGTGCGCCATTACCTGTATTTGGCCCCGGATCTCTACGAGGAGCTGTTCGGCGGAGCGCCGGACTACAACCAGCTTCTGATGAAATATCAGGACATGTCGGGCAATTATGAGACAGCACTCGGAGAAAAAATCATGACGTACGACGGTATAGCGGCAATCTCGTTCACATCCGACCTGATTGATCAGATTGACAACATGCTTCGTTCCCTCGACATCGTCATCGTGGTGCTGATCGTATCGGCGGGCCTGTTGGCGTTTGTGGTGCTGTACAACCTGAACAACATCAACATCACCGAACGACAGAGAGAGCTGGCAACGCTGAAAGTGCTCGGCTTCTTCGACGGCGAGGTGGCATCGTACGTGTACCGGGAAAACATGGTGCTGACACTGTTCGGCGTTATCGCGGGCATGGGAATTGGAACGTTTTTACATCATTGCGTAATTCAGACCGTCGAGGTCGATATGATGATGTTCGGACGAAACGTGTTCCCGCGGAGCTACGGCTGGAGCGCCCTGATTACCCTGGCGTTTGCTCTGTTCGTCAATTTTATGATGTTCTACCGGTTAAGAAAAATTGATATGATTGAATCGCTGAAAAGCGTGGAGTAAACAACAGAAAAAGGCCGTCCGCGGTGATGCAGAGAATCTGCAGAAACCGTGGGTGGTTTTTTCATTTTGAAAGTGAAATATGAGCCGGAATGCTTGTTTTTTCAGACATTTCGTTGTATAAAAAAAATAAGGGTTTTTATTAGAACAGAATCAAAAAACAAAGAGTAAAGGGGATTTTTACAAATGGGAACAACAGAAACGAAAAAAATGAGAGTCGGCGTTGTCGGCTGCGGAGCGATCAGTGATATTTATCTGACGAACATGATTCATAACTTTGAGAATCTTGAGGTAGCAGCATGCTGCGCAGGCCATCTTGAACATGCGAAAAAGAAAGCAGAGCAGTATGGCATCAAGGGCTGTACCTACGAGGAAATTCTGGCAGACCCGTCGATTGAAATGGTAGTCATTCTGACACCGGCACCGACCCACGAGGGGCTGATCCGTCAGGCACTGGAAGCCGGAAAACACGTTTACACTGAAAAAACAATGACCCTCGCACCGGAAACGGCAGCGAAACTGATCGAGCTGGCAGAGGAGAAACATCTCTATCTCGGTTCCGCACCGGACACCTTCCTTGGATCGGCACTGCAGACCGCAAGAAAAGCGATCGACGACGGGCTGATCGGCGAGGTGACATCTTTCGAAGCATGCGCAAACCGCGATCTTGATTTACTGGCGAGCATCTTCCGTTTTCTGCGGATGCCGGGCGGCGGTATCTGCTACGATTTCGGTGTTTATTATCTGACGGCAATTGTGAGTCTTTTTGGTCCGGTGGATCGCGTTGTATCGTCCGTGCGAAACCTTGCGGCGAAGCGTGTGAACATCATTCCGGGCAGCCCGGAATACGGACAGGAATTTGACTATACAAACGAAAGTCAGGTCTTTACCATTCTGGAAATGAAAAACGGTGTGACCGGTACATTCTGCGTCAATGGTGACAGCGTCATCAATGATCAGGCGGTATTCACCATTTACGGTAAAAAAGGTATCTTAAAGCTTGTTGATCCGAACAATTTCGGCGGCGATGTTGTCTATATTCCGGGTGTAAAAGACTGGACACAGCAGGCTGTTCCGGAAGTTTTACATTATGGCTTTGATTACAGCGAAAACAGCCGTGGTCTTGGCCCGTCTGAGATGGCAGAAGCAATTGCCGAGGGCAGACCAAACCGTGCGAGTGCCAAAATGGCATATCACGTACTCGATACGATCGATCAGATTATGAAGAGTGCGGAAACGGGTGCATTTGAGAAGGTTCCATCCACCTGCGAAAGACCAGAGGCCATGCTGAATTCATAGCCTATTTCTGATAGGATTGCAGGTACATCTGACGGAAGTCGGTAGGGCTTACATTTTTTGATTTCAAAAAGACTCTGTTAAACGTAGAAATACTGTTAAAACCGGATTCGAGCGACACTTCGGTGATCGTGAGATCCGGTTTTTTTAACAGGTTTTCGGCGATATGGAGCCGTTCCCTGGTGACGAAATCCGTGAAGGAGAGGCCGGTGTATGCGCGGAACAGCTTGGAAAAATGGCAGCGGGAGAATCCGGCGACCTTTGATGCTTCTTCCAGAGAAACCGGTTCGGTGCAGTGACTCGAGATCCAGGTACATGCAGCAATCATCTGGCGGTGTACCTGTGCGGAATGGCCTGTTTTTTGCGGTGCGGCAGTTTCGGTCGGCACGGAGAGATTTTCGCCGAGCAGAATAAAAAACTGATATAGCAGAACGCATCCGCGCAGTTCAGAAAAACTGATACCGGAGAGGGAGAGCCTGCGAAGCTCTGTCAGAAATCCGCGAAGCTTTTCGATTTCCGGGAAGTTGTTCTGATTCAGAAGACGGATCTGATAAAAAAGATAAGCAACAGACTGGAAATCCACGCGTTTTTCCAGAAAATCTGCATCGAGCTGAAGCATGATCAGGCGATGTTCTCTGTTGGTTGTGGAAACAGCGTGCAGCTCGCCGGGCCAGATAAAAAGAAGATCACCGGGCTTCAGCGGAAAGGTTTCTCCATTTACTTCATAGATAATGCCGTCATCCTGTGCAAGCACAATTTCAATATAGTGATGCCAGTGCAGACCGAAATAGGCGGGGACATGCGAAATAGAGATATCGTAAACATAGCTGTTAGCAAAATGATTGTTTTCGAAAAAAGAAGTCGAATCGTTTTTCATGGCAAAAGAATCCTCCGTATCTGATAAACGGTATTATACAACAGAAGAGAGAAAAAATATAGAAAAAATCGAAACATCTGGGCAATGATCGGCAATATATAAGTAGTGTTTTACGAGGATCTGTATTATGGTTAAGATATGAAAATTGTGAAGAACGGCAGAAATCGGAAAAAGAGTGATGTGATTTTGGCGAAAATTCACAATAAAAGTTTATGAAAAGTGAAGAAGTGAGAGGTAAGCGAAAAATGCAGATTTATGTAGATGGAAATGCTGTGCGAAGCGGAAATGGGCAGAAGGAATATCCATTTCAGACGATTTCCGAGGCGGCAAAAATTGCAAGGCCCGGCGACGAGGTGCTTGTAGCGTCTGGCGTATATCGGGAATATGTGGATCCGGCGAATGCGGGATGTGAGGATGCAAGAATTGTGTACCGTTCTGTGGAACCGGGAAAAGCTGTGATTACCGGTGCGGAAATTGTGGATAACTGGGAGCATTTGGAAGGTGATGTGTGGACAGCGCGCGTTTCGAACGGATTGTTTGGGGATTACAATCCATATACGACACTGGTCAGCGGTGACTGGTTTATCGCATCCTACACGGCACACACCGGAGAAGTGTATCTGAATGGAAAATCCATGTATGAGGTGACAAGCCTGGACAAGGTGAAAAAGCCGGAGATCTATAAAAAATCCTGGGATCAGGCATTCACGGTTTACACCTGGTATGTGGAGCAGGACGAAGAAAAAAATGAGACCGTTTTCTATGTGAATTTCCAGGGGAAAAACCCGAATGAGGAAACGGTGGAAATTAATGTGCGCGAGAATTGCTTTTATCCGTCGAAGGAGGGCATCGGTTACATCACTCTGGCCGGCTTTGTTGTAAAACAGGCGGCAACTCAGTGGGCTCCGCCGACGGCATATCAGGAAGGAATGGTCGGCCCGCACTGGTCAAAGGGATGGATCATCGAGGATTGTGAGATTTCAGATTCGAAGTGCTCGGGCATTTCACTTGGAAAATACAGACAGCCGAACAATGACAATAAATGGCTCAAATGGAAATTCAAAGATGGTACACAGACGGAGCGTGACTGTATCTGCCAGGCGCAGCGGGAGGGATGGACAAAGGAAAACATCGGAAGCCACATCATCCGCCGGTGCAACATCCATGACTGTGGACAGACGGGTATTGTAGGCCACTTAGGTGGTGTGTTCTCGATCATTGAGGATAACCACATTCACCATATCAATAATAAACAGAACCTTGCGGGTGCGGAGATCGGCGGCATCAAGATGCATGCGGCGATCGATGTGATCATTCGAAGAAACCATTTCCATCACTGTACGAGAGGCCTCTGGCTTGACTGGCAGGCACAGGGCACACGTGTCACGCAGAACCTGTTTCATGACAATACGCTGCCGAACGAGGAGAATGCAAATCCGGAGGGGATGGACGGCATCGGCGAGGATATCTTTATTGAAATTTCCCACGGACCGACGCTGGTGGACAATAACGTACTGCTTTCGGACCGCGCGATGAAGCTGGCAACGCAGGGTGTTGCGGTAGTACATAACCTGATCGCGGGATCGTTTACTGCTGTCGGCCGAGGTGTCAACAATGGCTCCGAAAAGCTGCCGTCGCCGCGCTACACACCGTACCATGTGCCGCATCGCACGGAGATCAACGGATTTATGACAGTTCTTCACGGTGACTGCCGGTTCTACAATAATATCTTCATCCAGAAGCCGGTTCGTGCGGGAATGGAAGAAATCCGTAAACTGACCGGAGATAATGAGTGGGATGACGGAAATCTGACAGCAGGAACCGCACCGTACAGCGGATATCCGACATTGGAGGAGTACGTGGCAAGATTTGAGGGCTATTGCGGAATGGGCTCCGGAAAGTCACCGGATCTGTATTACGAGAAGCTGCCGGTATGGCTTGGCGGCAACGTTTACTTCAATGGGGCGAAGCCGGCAGAGCAGGAACAGGACGCTGTAGTGGATACCGAGCATGAAATCACCATCGGTGTAAAAGAAGAGAACGGAAAATGGAAACTGGAGACCAATGTTTACGATTATCTGCCGCAGAATGCCTGTGCAGTGATCTCAACGGAGACGCTTGGCATGGCATTTGAGCCGGAACAGAAATATGAGAATCCGGATGGAACGCCGATCGTGTTCCGATATGACTACTTCGGAAACCGTCAGGGCATTCATCCGCTGCCGGGCCCGTTTGCATCAAAAGAGGCTGCGGAAGAAGCATTATCATAAAGAAATTCTATAGACCCGCAAAAAAATAGCGTAAAAAATTCAGAGCCGCAGAGAGTGAATGATTGCGTCACAGCCTTTTTTGCAGTGTTTTCAGGTTTTACTATAACAAAAAGGAGTATAGAGAAATGATTTACTATGTCAATAATTCCGCTCCGAAGAATGGAAACGGAACAAAAGAGATGCCGTTCAAGTTCATCAACGATGCGGCAAAAATTGCAAAGGCAGGAGATGAAGTCCTGGTTGCACCTGGTATTTACCATGAATATGTTGATCCGGTCAACGGAGGAACCGAGGATGCAAGAATCGTCTATAAGAGTGAGAAGCCGCTCGGCGCAAAGATCACCGGTGCGGAAACGATGAATGACTGGGAGCATTACAAAGATAATGTGTGGGTATGCCGTGTAGACAACGGAGTGTTTGGCAATTATAACCCATACACGACAATGGTCGGCGGTGACTGGTATTTTGCACCGGTGGTACGCCATACCGGCGCGGTTTATCTGAATGACCGCCAGTTATACGAGGCAGAGACGCTCGAGGAGTGTATCAAGGGCGAGGTTTATGCGCCGTCCTGGGAGCCGGAGTGGTCGGTTTACAAATGGTATACCGAGCAGGACAAAGAGAAAAATCAGACGGTCATCTACGCAAACTTCCAGGGTAAAAACCCGACGGAGGAAAAAGTAGAAATCAACGTGCGCCGGAACTGCTTTATGCCGTCGAAAACAGGCGTAAATTACATTACGTTCAGTGGATTTGATGTCAGCAAGGCAGCAACGACATGGGCGCCGCCGGCTGCTTATCAGGACGGTATGATCGGTCCGCACTGGTCGAAGGGATGGATTATTGAGGACTGTGAGGTCAGCAACAGCAAGTGCTGCGGTATTTCGCTCGGAAAATATTACGATCCGGAGAACGACCATTACTTTACCAGAAAACACGTAAAAAGCCCGACCCAGATGGAGCGTGATGCTGTGTGCCGCGGCCAGTATCACGGCTGGACGAAGGAGAACATCGGAAGCCATATCATCCGCCGCTGCCACATCCATCACTGTGAGCAGACCGGTATTGTCGGACGGATGGGCGGTGTGTTCAGTATCATTGAGGACAACCACATTCACAACATCAATAATATGCAGCAGCTTGGCGGAGCCGAGATTTCCGGTATCAAGATGCATGCAGCGATCGATGTTGTGATGAGAAGAAATCATATTCATCATTGTACGATGGGCATCTGGTGCGACTGGGAGGCACAGGGAACACGCCTGACCCAGAACCTGCTGCACGACAACTGCCCGCCGGAGGGAACACCAAAGGCAGAGGGCGCAATGATGAGTCAGGATATTTTCATCGAGGTTGGCCATGGTCCGACCCTGATCGATAACAACATTATGCTCTCACCGGTCAGCGTTCGTATGGCGACCGATGGTATTGCCTGCGTACACAATCTGATGCTTGGCTCATTAACTGCAGTTGGCGGCGGAACAGGAGACCGTTACACGCCGTATCACATCCGTCACCGTACCGAGGTTGCCGGATTCATGACATTCCTGCATGGCGATGACCGGTTCTACAACAACATCTTTATCCAGAATTACCCGGTTGAGGAAACAGAAACGGTTGAGGACATGGGCTTCAAGATGGAGGATAACCAGGAGGTCGGAACGCATGTGTTCGACGAGTATCCGACCTATGACGAGTGGATCAGCCACTTTGAGCTGGATAAACCGGCCGACATGAGCAAGCTGGAGCCGTATCACAACAAGTGCCATCTGCCGGTTTGGGTAAACGGAAACGCTTACTTTAACGGAGCAAAGGCGTGTGTGAATGAAAAAGAGAATCTTATGGATAACGAGAACCAGGTTAAGGTGGAACTTGTGGAAAAAGACGGCCACTATTCCATCAAGACGAACGTGTATGAGTTCCTGAAGGATTTCCGGACGGGAATTATCAACAGTGATATTTTAGGATACGCCTTCGAGCCGGAGCAGAGATTCGAAGATCCGGACGGAAGCACGATTATCTTCGATCAGGACTATCTTGGCGAGCACCGCGGCGTGGCAGCAATGCCGGGACCGTTTGCGGATGGAGCTGAGGCAGAGAAGATTCTGTGGTAGAAGAAATCAGAACTTACCGGTTGATATGAAAAAAACAGGGCGCTGTGCAGGAAATGGCACAGCGCCCTGTTTTGGTAAAAGGAAAGTCAGGATGCCTTTGCAGAATCTTTTGCCGTCGGCATTTTCGCGTATAAGATTTTCAGTATAATCGGTGTTGCAACACTCGAGAAGAGAATCAGCAGAATCACGGCACTGAAGAAATCGCCGGATAAAAAGCCTGCATTCAGACCCTTTTGCGCGACGATCAGACAGACTTCACCGCGGGTCATCATACCGACACCGATTTTCAGGCTGTCGCCCCAGGTAAAGCCGCATCCCTTTGACATCAGGCCACAGCCGATAATTTTTGCGACAAGGCCGACGATGACGAAACAGATGGCAAAGAGTACGAATTTCTCGTTCATGCCGCTGAGCGTTGTTTTGAGTCCGATACTTGCAAAGAAAATCGGTCCGAAAATCATATAGGAGCTGATATCCATTTTTTCTTCGATGTAATCGGAAGAATCGAGGGAACACAGGATAACGCCCGCAACGTATGCACCGGTAATATCGGCGATGCCGAAATATTTTTCGGAAATGTAGGACAGTCCGAAGCAGAGTGCAAGACCCAGAATCGGGAGACGGCGGGTGTGCGGAAATACGGAGTTCATACGGTTGAACAGCTTAAAGCAGAGAAAACCGAGCACAATCGCAAGGGCAAAAAACAGAATGGTGGAGGCTGCTACTTTCAGCGGATTGGATGTCGGATCTTTAAAACCGATGACAACAGTCAGCACAATGATACCAATGACATCGTCGATGATGGCTGCATTTAAGATGGTTGTTCCAACCTCTGTTTTCAGCTTGCCGAGTTCTTTCAAGGCCTGTACGGTGATGCTGACAGATGTCGCAGTCAGAATAACACCGATAAAAACAGCGTGGTAAAATTCTTCCGTTCCGACAGCAGAGAAGCCATAAAAGCTCATGTATAAGATGGCTCCAAGAACGAGAGGAACAAAAACACCGGCACAGGCGATCAGCAGGGATTTCACTCCGGTGCGGAGCAGATCCTTCAGGCTGGTGCCAAGACCTGCGGAGAACATCAGCAAAATGACACCGATCTCCGCCATCTGTGCGAGAAAGTCAGACTGCTGAACGAGTCCCAGCACACTGGGTCCAAGGACAATACCGGCAATCAGCTCGCCCACAACCTGCGGAGCCTTGCATTTTCTGGCAAGAATACCAAACAATTTTGCGAATACGATAATGATTGCCAGGTCTTTTAAAATGACATACGTATCCATGAAAAAGATACCCCCTTTTATGAAGTTTATGTATGTGTCGGCAGCTTGAAAGAGCAATGCCGGAGTTTGATACGCATACATTTTCAGTATAACAAAAATTGAGAAAAAATACTATCGGCAAGAAAGAAAAAATAAAGTAAAACGGAAAAAGAGATATAGAAAAGAGCATGTAGATATAGTATGATCAAAGCAGCAAATAAATTTTACATGGAGTTCAAAAAGCGGGATCAAAAAAACGAAAGGGGAAATAAAAAATGAGAGTTGGGAACGTGAAAGAAATTGTATTTTCCAAAGATCCAAAACAGATGAACTGGCTGCGGGAGGATTTCCCATACGCCGAGGTGAAATGCCCGCCGGAGTTTTCGGCTGAGGTGCAGAATGAGAAAGACGGAGATGTGCTGACAACGAAGATTGTGGTTTCTTACAACGGTGCGCATCCGTATTTTACAAATGCCGGAAGTATTGGGGTTTCATTTCCGTTGCAGGATCGCTACACGGACAGTGTGACCTGCCGGGATTACCGGTGCCATGCACATATTTTCTGCGGGGAAAATACCAGTTATATCATGGCACTCCGCATGGGCGGTGCGGCTCCGCATCTGGGAATGGTACTCACAAAAGGCAGTCTTTCTGCTTACAGTATTGAGCGCGATCTGAAACTGCAGAGCAATGACAGAGGCTGCTTCTGGCTGCACCCGTCCGCACAGGAATTTGCGCCGGGAGACACGATGACGCTGGAGTGGAAAGTATTTCCGCATCAGGGACGCGAAGATTTCCGGGAGAAATTAAGAGCATTTTCCCAGGTGATTCTGGTGGATGCGGAGCAGTATGTGATTTATCCGGGAGAGACGAGTAAGGTAACCATTGAACCGGTATTTCCGGCGGAAAAAGTGACGGTAAACGGAACATCGCTGGAAAAGACGGAAAATGGTGTTTATGAATATCTGTTTGAAAATGAAAAAACAGGGGAGTATGTACTTTCGATCTGTGCCGACGAGGTGAAAACCACCTGCCGTCTTCTCGTGCAGGAGCGGCCGGAAACACTGGCGGCAAAACGGTGTGCGTTTATCGTCGATCACCAGCAGTATCATGGAAAGATCAAAGAACTGCAGGGTGCCTATCTGCCGTATGATAACGAAGAAAAAATTCTCGTCTGCACGCCGGAAAACGATTTCAATGCCGGACGGGAGCGTACCGGTATGGGTGTGCTGATTGCACGGGCACTGCAGCAGAATCTTTTAAAAGACCGGGAAAAAGCGGAGCAGAGTCTTCGTGAGTACCATGCATTCTATCTTCGCGAGCTGGTAAATGCAGCAACAGGTCTTGTTTGCAACTGTTCCGGAAAGGACAACAGCTATTTCCGGCTTTACAACTACCCATGGGCAGTGACATTCTTTCTTGAATGCTGGAAGCTGTGGGGAGAAAAAGAAAATCTGAAGACAGCAGTTCGTATCACAGAAAAATTTTATGAACAGGATGGATTCCGTTTTTATCCGATTGAAATGCCGATTGTGATGCTCTGTCAAGAGCTGAAAAAAGCAGGAGAACAGGAGGATCTGAAAACAGTAAAAGATCTGTTCCGACGTCATGCCGACCAACTGATTGAGATCGGAACGGCTTATCCGGCTTCGGAGGTAAATTACGAGCAATCGATCATACAGCCGGCGGCCGAAGTCATTCTTCAGGTTTACGAGGTGACCGGGGAAGAAAAATACCTGCGCGGAGCCGAGCAGCAGATCGCCGTCCTCGAACTCTTCGACGGCCAGCAGCCGGACTACCATCTGCATGAAATTGCAATCCGCCATTGGGACGGCTACTGGTTCGGAAAACGCAGAGTCTTCGGAGACACCTTCCCGCACTACTGGAGTGCAGAAAACGGTCGAACCTTCAAGCGTTACGCTCGCCTGACCGGAAACGAAGAATATAATATCCGCGGTGAGCATTCCCTGCGCGGCGTGCTGTCCATGTTCTTTGAGGATGGAACAGCGACCTGTGCGTACCTGTATCCGTATTCCGTCAACGGACAGAAAACCGATTTTGCCGATCCGTATGCCAATGACCAGGATTGGGGATTATGCATGAACCTGGAATAAAGAATGACCAGAACCTTCAAACTGAAATCATACAGAGTGATTCAGTTTGGAGGTTTTTTGAAGGTTCAGATTGCAGCACGGAATCTGGCGGATGATTTGCAGAAGATATTACAGGCCAAGGCAGTTTTAAAAGAAGAAACCGGCGCGGAACTATTTATGTAATCTATGATTTCTGCCGCTTCGCAGGCGTTTCCCCATGGTATTACTGAGCAGATGTGCCGATAAAAGAAAAAGAAGAACTTTGCCGGAAAGAATCGGATGTGCGGACAGATTTTCCATCGGTAGAATACAGGAGCGTTTTTATCAAGGATAAGGAAGAACCGGAGCACTGGGCGCAGCTTCATATGAAGGAAGATACCATGGATTGTATGTGACAGAGAACGACGATTAAAGAATTTGAAAAAGCAGAAAACAGACACTTGAAAATAAGAAAAAATTTTAAAATAGCGTATGAAATTTTTGCGATTTGGAGTAGAAAATTTCATGCGTTATTTTTAATAATATCCCAAAACACATTAATCCAGTTGTCACAACCTTAATTTTGTGGTGTGTTTTTCGGCACTATGACGGAGATATAATAAAACCACAAAGAAAAAGAAACAAATTCACGGAACTATTGAGAATCAGATATGGCAGCGAAATGTTTTTTGCGGAACTCCTGATTCGGAATAGGAAAGAAAGAGAGGGAGAGCTGTAATGAAAAAAGCAGGAAAAGGAACGGCGTTGAAGCAGAAGAGAACCTGGAAGCAGGAAGTTCAGCATAACTGGCCGCTGTATGTACTGATTTTACCATCGTTCGTGCTGGCAATTATTTTTTGCTATGTGCCGATGGGCGGTCTGGTGATGGCATTCCAGGATTACAAGCCGTGGCTTGGCATCACCGGTTCACAGTTTGTAGGAATGGATAACTTCCGACAGATCTTCGAATTCAAAGAATCGTATCAGGCGATCATCAATACGCTGATCATCGCTGTCAGCAAAATTATTCTGGGACTGATTGTTCCGATTATCATGGCACTGCTTCTGAATGAAGTACATAACATAGGACTGAAAAAAGGAATCCAGACGCTGGTTTACCTGCCGCATTTCCTTTCCTGGGTTACTGTAGCCGGAATGCTCCGCGATATCCTCGGAACCGACGGTATCGTCAACATGGTACTTCAGAAATTCGGTATTGATCCGATTTTCTTCCTCGGCGAGGCGGGCATGTTCCGACAGATCGTCGTTGCGTCCGACCTGTGGAAGGGCTTCGGATTTGGAATGATCGTTTATCTGGCAGCCATCTCCAACATTGACCAGAGCCTCTACGAGGCAGCCGAGATGGACGGCGCTAACCGCTGGAAACAGACATGGCACATTACACTTCCGGGCATCATGCCGATGATCATCGTCATGGCAACGTTAAGCCTTGGAAACGTCCTGAATGCCGGGTTCGACCAGATCTTCAACCTGTATTCCCCACTGACTTACAGCACCGGTGATATCATCGACACCTACGTTTACCGTCAGTCACTGATCAATGGACAGTACAGCTTTGGTACCGCCGTCGGCCTGTTCAAATCGGGAATCAGTCTGCTGCTTACTGTTGCTTCTTACCGCATCGCCTATAAGGTAGCGGGATATCGAATTTTCTAAGAGGGAGGACATAAACATGCGTCATACATCGACAAGCAGAAAAGTATTCGTTGTCTGCAATACGATTTTTCTGGTAACCATGGCACTGCTTTGCATCCTTCCGCTCTGGAACCTGCTGGCAATCTCTTTCAGCGGAAAGAGTGCTGCAAACAGCGGAGCCGTTACCTTCTGGCCCATCGATTTCACACCGCTGGCCTATGTAAAAACTTTTAACAACAATAACTTCATCCGGTCCATGATCATTGCATTCCTCCGAACCTCATTTGGAACACTGCTCAGCATGTTCGTCATCACGACAGCAGGCTATGCACTTTCCAAAGAATTCCGCGGCAGAACACCGCTCATGTGGTTCTTCGTATTCACGATGCTGTTCGGCGGCGGTTTGATCCCAAGCTACATGGTCAATGTTTCTTTAGGACTGAAAAACAACTTCCTGGTTTACATTCTTCCGGGAGCGTTCGGATGCTACAACCTGATTCTGATCATGAACTTCTTCAAGTCGATTCCGAAATCCCTCGAAGAGGCGGCACTGATCGACGGAGCGAGCTTCTTTACCGTACTTCGAAAGATTTACCTTCCGCTCTCCAAAGCAGGTCTCGCAACCGTAGCACTGTTCATCATGGTTGGTTACTGGAACGAGTGGTTCACCGGAATCCTTTACATGTCCGATACGAAAAACTATCCGCTGGCATCCTTCCTGCAGGTGATCGTTGTGCAGGGAAACAATCAGGATCTGTCGCTGGATCCGGCATCTGCGCTGGCTATGTCGGAACGTACCATTAAAGCGGCACAGGTATTTATCGGAGCGCTTCCGATTCTTCTGGTTTACCCGTTCCTGCAGAAATACTTCGTAAAAGGTATCGTTATGGGAGCAGTCAAAGAATAATTTTATGAGAGAGATTTTTCTGAAAAAATCCGGTTTGAAAAACGTGCTGTAACATTATAAAATAAATGATGGAGGAAAAGAGGCATGAAAAGAAAACAGAGTACAGTAATCTTATCAGCGGCAATGGCAGCAATGATGTTGATGAGTGGGTGCGGCAAGGATGGTGGATCTGCGCAGCAGGAAACCGCAACGAAAAATGCAGATGGAAAGTACGAGCCGACACTGACAATTACCATTGCAAAACAGCTGGACGAGAACACAGGAAGATATGGTGATGGAGAGGACATCAACAATAACCCGATGACGCGTCTGACCGAGGAAAAACTGGGATTAAAGATGGAAACAACGCTTCTCGGCGGAGATGCCAGCAACTATGACACCAAGCTGCGTCTGGCACTGACAGGTTCTGAAAAACTTCCCGATATATTTCCTGTTTATGGAACACAGATGATTTCCGATATGATTGAATCCGGACAGGTCAAAGCAATTGATGACGATATCGAAAAATATATGCCGGATCGTCTGAAAGAGATCTATGATAAATATCCGGAAACCTTCTATCCGGTTACGAAGGATGGAAAAACGTATGGAATTGCCTGCACACCGTGCATGGATGCAGAAGAAATCATGGTCATCCGTCAGGACTGGCTGGACAATCTGGGGCTTCAGGCACCGACCAATCTGGACGAGTTTGAAGCTGTCATCAAGGCGTTTACAGAAGACGACCCAGATGGAAACGGCAAAGATGATACGTATGGATTCACCTATTCCGGAAATGATATTTACAATACCGGATGGGTTTCTGATCCGGTCAACGTGTTCTCTGCGTATTCCGGGAAATTCATTCCGGGCGTATGGCAGGAAGATGAAGATGGAAATTTGCAGTATGGCTCCATCAACGAGGAAAATAAAGAAGCACTGACCCGTATGGCCGAATGGCATAAAAATGGCTGGATTTTCCAGGAAGCTGCAGCAACGGGTGCGTGGGATGCCATGACACAGTTTACCGAAGGAAAAGCAGGTATCTTTGTTGGAAGACCGTGGACAATTAACTCTGTTGCAGATGTTACTTCTGCTGATCCAAATGCGGTTGTAAAAGGATATCCGAATATTCTGCAGGAGAATGGTGAGCCGACTTATCAGATGGGACAGATCAACGATGGCTGGCTGATGTTCAACAAAAATTTTAACAACATGGAAGCCTTCTTTACTTATTATGATTGGTTGTATGACGCTGTATTCGGCACAGGAGATTTTGTGAATGGCTATCTGGAAGGTTATGATTACGATATTGTAGACGGTGAAGTTGTGTATGATACAACCAAATTTGATCCGCCGGTGACAGATCCATTTATGCCTGGAAAATCTACTGTACTGAAAAATTCACCTGGTGAAAGCGTAGAAATGTATCTGAAGCTTCAGGCAGGGGAAGAACCGACAACAGGTGCTGAGAGAACGGCATTATCGTATTTTGAGAGCGCACCGGCGATGGCAGAAGGTTATGTTATTGCAGCAGAGCATCAGGATGAACTTCTGACCAGTCTGTTCAATGCGGCTCCGACCGATACTATGAAGAAAAAATGGGAGCAGCTCCAGACCATGGAGAAACAGGTTTACACAAACATTATCTATGGAAAAGAAGATCCGTCTGCATTTGATCAGTTTGTAGAAGACTGGAAAGCACAGGGCGGCGATGATATCACAAAAGAGGTTAATGAGTGGTATCAGTCGGTAAAATAAGAGCTGCCTGATCGAAAAGATCCGAAAAGTCAAAAATAAAAAGCAGGGAGTTGTCAAAACATGGCGATTCCCTGCCTTTGCATCTCACAATGGTTTGCGTCAGCAGAAAAATCTGATAAAATAGGGGCAGAAAATGAGAGGGGAAGCATATGAAAAGAGTACGTTCAATTTTTGGAATTTTTACCGTTTTTCTGTTGATCATTCTTGCCAGCTTTCTGCTTCTGTCCTGGCAGAGCACGGCAAATTTGAAAGCATCTTTGATTCAGACGGCACAGCTTCAGACAAAATATGCAGCAACGCTTCTGGAACAAAAGGGGAAAGAGATTGAAATTGAAGCAGATGGTATTTTATATGGAGAAAATATGCAGAATCTCTATGCGGCAATTGAAAACAACGATGTTTATGAATATGTACAGCAAATTAATAAAATGAAAAGCTTTTTTCAGGAACGTCAGGGAAGAACGGTCGGAATGAGTGGTATGACGCTGTACTGGCCGAAATCCGGGCGGGAGATCAGCACGCTGCGGCAGGGATATTTTGAGGATTCTTTCTGGGAAAACAATAAGGAAAGTCAGTGGAAATCAGCCAATAAACAGGAAATTTTTTATATGCGAAGACGAACTGTGGAATGGATGGGAGAAGATCAGGAGGTCTGGCTGGTGCTCCGAATGGATCAGGATTTTCTGTATGAAATCAAGGAGATGGCTGCGGGAATGGACCAGGGAGGCAGTATTTTAATGTTTGGTGGAGAAATCAATGTGCTTTCGCAGAAATCTGTGGAGCAGAATATTGCAGGAATCATACGACAGAGTAATGAAAAAGTCTGCGAGGTGCGTGTGGGAAAACAGAAATATCAGATTGTGCGTTCAGATGAAACAAAAAATGGAATGCAGCTGGTTTCCTATTATCCGACAAGGCAGATGATGCGGCAGGTGCGGAATATTATGACGATCTCAGGCATTATGCTCGGGGCAATTCTGATTTTTGGAATGATTTACATTTCTCTGTTTGTAAAAAATATTTTGATGCAGATGAATCTGCTGACTGAAAAACTGAAACAGGTGGAAGTGGGAGATTTGACCGTGCAGATTTACAAAATGCCGAAAAATGAATTCGCCTATGTATTTCGTCAATTTAACCATATGGTGCGCCGCACGCATGAATTGCTGGAGGCAACGGTAAAAGAACAGGAACTTCGAAACGAAGCAGAAATGCGGCAGTTGCAGCTTCAGATCAACCCGCATTTTCTGTACAACAGCCTTTCCTTCATTGTCACCGCGGCGGACAATCCCGATGCCGTGACAGAGATGGCAGTGCATCTGTCGCAGTATTACCGTTATTGCACACGGAAAAAGTCAATTACGACGATTCAGGAGGAAATTGACTATGCGCGGTCGTATCTGGAAATCATGGCGATGCGAAAAAACATCGAGTATGAAATAGAATCCGATCCAGAACTTGCTGCATGTAAAATTCCACCGCTGATTCTGCAGCCGATCATCGAAAATGCAATTGAGCATGCGATCGAGGAGCGGGAAAATGCAAAGCATATTTATGTAAAGGTGTATCAAAAAGTAAAAGACGAAATTTGTTTCGAAATATCAGACGACGGGAATGGACTGACAGAGGAACAGATTGCGGCACTGAAAGAACGGCTGGCAAGGAAAAACCGCGATGAAAAAGAGGGTGTCGGCCTCTGGAATGTAAATCAGCGGCTTGTCAATTATTATGGGGAACAGAGCAGCCTGCAGTTTGGAGGAAGTATTTGGAAGGGATTGTGCGTTTCCTTTGTGATTGACGGGAAAGAAAGACTGTAAAGAGGCTGTGAGAATCTGGAGTTTTTGCGGAGAAAAAAACAAAAGGTTCCGGAGCACAGAGAAAAAGATGGGGGAATTACCTATGAAAGTATTGCTGGTGGACGATGAGTCCTATATGACCGAGTATCTCAAAAAACTGGTGGACTGGAAAAGCTATGGCTTCGAAGAAGTACTGACGGCGTCGGGCGGCTCTATTGCGCGCGATCTGATTGAGCAGAAAAAGCCGGAACTTCTGGTGACAGATATCCGCATGCCGCGCGTGTCAGGGCTGGATCTGGTGAAGTATATTGACGAGAAAAATTATCCGACGAAAACAATTATTCTGTCCGGCTACAGTGAATTTGAATATGCTCAGCAGGCGCTCCGCTATGGAGTGACAGAATACCTCGTAAAGCCTATCCTGAAAAAGGATTTCCAGATATCACTGGAACATGTGATGGAAAAATTTTTCGAAAAAGAAGAAAGTTTTCCAGACGACGGTATTTCGGCCGTGAAAAAGTATATCGCAGAGCATGTGGGCGAAGATCTCTCACTGGAAATTTTAGGAGAAGTGGCGCATCTGCATCCGGCGTATCTGTCAAAAACATTTAAAGAAGAGACAGGGAAAAATCTTTCCGCGTATATTACGGATGTGAAGATGGAAAAAGCGGCAGAACTGCTCAGCGGAACAGATCGATGGGTACATGAAATCATGGAAAGCGTAGGATATCAGAAGAGCCAGTATTTTTCAAAAATTTTTAAAGAAAAATATGGCGTGACGCCGAATGAGTACCGGCGGACGCACAGAGGATAACAGAATGAAAGAAAAAATATCTTTATTTTTTTACCGTACGACGGAGAGAAATATGGTTCCCTGCAATGCCGTTGAGCTGACCGAATTCGAAACGGTGGGACCTGAAATATCGAATTTCGTTTTTCGCGGCGGAAAAATTCACGGTACGATTTGTATGAAAAACTGCAGAAATATCCAGTTTACAGATGCAAAAGAAAAGGAGAGATAAGATGTTTAAAAACGGAACCTTATGGAATGATATTGATGGAAACCCGATTCACGCGCACGGAGGATGGATGCTTTCATACGGCGGCTATTTTTACTGGTACGGTGAGGACCGGAGAGAGAATTATTATGTGAGCTGCTACCGTTCGAAAGACCTGCGGAACTGGGAATTTCGGAACCACATTCTGACGACGGAATCGAAAATGGAGCCGTACCGCGTGCGAACGAAACTGCAGCTTATAAGCGAGACTGGCGGAAAAGTAAATCTGGAGCGGCCGAAGGTGCTCTACAACAAAAAGATGGAGAAATTTGTATTATGGGTACATTTTGAAAACGGAAAAGATTACACAGACGCTGCCATCGGAATCGCAGAGTGCGACACACCGGACGGAGATTTTGTATACCATGGTCACTTCAATCCATATGGCTATATGTCGCGAGACTGCACACTGTTCCAGGAAGAGGACGGCACCGCGTACTTCATTTCCGCAGCACGCGATAACGCGGATCTCCACGTATACCGCCTAAGTGAGGACTATTTAAACGTCGAAAAACTCGTCCACCGTCTATGGCAGGGCGAATACCGCGAGGCACCGTCAGTCATCAAAAGCGAAGAAAAATACTACATGATCACCTCCTTCTGCACCGGCTGGGCGCCGAACCAGGGAAAATACGCCGTAGCAGACAGTATGGAAGGCGACTGGGGCATGTTGAAAAAAATTGGCGACGAAACTACCTACCAGAGCCAGGCAGCATTTCTGCTGAACTTAAACGGACAGCTCCTCTACATCGGAGACCGCTGGAATGCGGAAAATTACTTCGAATCGGGGTATGTGGCATATCCACTGAAGGTGGAAAACGGGGAACTGGTGATGGAATATTGTGAGGAAACTGATTTAGGAAAATATCTGTAGGAATACAGGAAAGACAGGTTGCATGGGCGCATGGAATTTCTACCAATCCAATCGTTTACCACGGAATGCGTTTTCTGCCGGAGGATTTCTGACCGTCAGAGGAAGGGGATGAAATCCAGACATGAAAGAGCTGCATTATTCGGTTTTTTCCGCAACTGCAGCGAAACCCTGATTTCATCGGATGTAAATCGGGAAGGATATGCCTACCGTGCGATTGAATCGGCAAAAATTGACGGAGCAGGAGAATATACCATTTTCTTTAAAATGGTTCTTCCATTGTCCAAACCGGTTATTTCTGCACTGGGTATTTTTACCGCAGTCGGAACATGGAACGATTATACCCAGACGTTGTATTATACAAAGTCTGCAGATATTCAGACACTGTCGTATTATATGCTCTCGATTACCAAGGCAAGTGCTTCTGCAGCATCTCTTGGGGAGACCATGAGTGCCGGCGCATCGAGTGTCCTGACAACCATGTCAAATTCTGCGGCAAACTACAAAACCATTGAGCTTGCCTGCATGGTTCTGTCAGCATTGCCACTGATTATTGTGTATCCGTTTGCACAGAAATTCTTCGAAAAAGGTGTGATGGTCGGAAGCGTAAAAGGCTGATCGACTGGTCTGTGATCATTTGAAAAGCCCGCTTGGTTGCCGCTGTATCTGTGGTATGCCAGCGGGATTCTTTTTTTCGGCGGTCAGCGATTCGAAGTCCGTGCCTGCACGCGAACTTGCGGAACGTTGCCATAGGTGCTGAAAAATTGACAAAAACAGATGAAAATATTCCATACCCAAAAGAGAGTGAAACTTTTAAAATAGAAACAAACAGAAGAGTTTGGATGACAGTTTTCCGGAAATCCATAAATCAGAAGGAATTTTGAACGTGAAAGGGAGAAACAAAACAATGAACATAAAAGCAGAGCAGAAACAAAAAGTCACATTACCATCCCCGTTATTCCGGGATCCGATTTACGACTGCCCAACCGATCCGACGGTCATCTGGAATGAAAAAGAAGAACAGTGGTACCTGCTTTACACCCAGCGCCGTGCCACGGATGTTCCGATCGGTGTGTCCTGGGTGCATGGAACAGCCCTTGGCGTTGCAACAAGCCGGGATGGCACAAAATGGCTGTACCGCGGAACACTTGAGGGACTTGATATTGAGCCGGGACACAATACGTTCTGGGCACCGGAGATCATCGAGGCAGAGGGTTTGTATCACATGTATGTCTCCTACATCACCGGCATTCCAAACGATTGGGAGTATCCGAGATGGATGCTGCATTATACTTCGACAAACCTCTGGGACTGGAGATTTGAAGGACGGGTTGATCTCGATTCCGAGCGCGTGATTGATGCCTGCGTTTATGAAATTGCACCGCATACATACAAGATGTGGTACAAGGACGAGGACAAGGAAAGCAGGACATACGCAGCAGTCAGCTACGATTTGTATCATTGGGATGCAGTTGGAGAAGAGGTTGCGGACTGCGGTCAGGAAGGACCGAATGTGTTTGAACTCGGCGGAAAAATCTGGATGATTTCGGATTTCTGGAACGGGCTTGCAGTTTATACATCGGAAGATTATACGCACTGGACACGGTGTGAGGATATTTTACGGGAATCCGGCACAAGAGCGATGGACACCGGAATGGGACATCACGCGGATGTTCTCGTGAAGGATGGAAGAGCGTTTATCTTTTATTTCTGTCATCCGTATGCCGGTGAAAATGAAGGCGACTTTACAGACGAAGAGAAAGCACGTTTTACGGAGCGCGATCGAAATAAAGCGGTTGTACAGGTGGCGGAACTGAAAGTAGAAGGAGAAAATCTTGTCTGCGACCGCAATGCAGCAGTAACATGGGAGATGTGAGAAAAATTTTAAATACCTTAAAAGAGTGGACAGAATCTTAAAATTTCGGTGTAGAAAAAAAGTACGCGGGTTCTAAAATGAAGGTAAAACAATGTAGCGATGACAGTTCAGGCAGTAGTAAAACACTTGCTGCCTGGCTGCGTGAAAAGTGATTCAGATATAGAAGATTAACCGGAAAGAGAGGGACGGAAAAATGAGTTTTTGTATTGGGAAAGACAGACTGACAAACGGCGCAAAAATTCTGGAGACAAACGACAGAGGTGCGCTGCTGGAGCTGGACAAAGAGGGAGCCGGCATTTTGATCCCGGAGTTCCTTTCCAGAAAAGAACGATATTTTATATTTAAAGTAAAAGTACTGGAGGAACATAGTGTTTCCATGAATCTTCTCATTTACGGAGAGGATCCGGCGGAGCCGGTCATGAACATCCGATTTGGTATTCTGCCGAAGTTGGAAACACAGATGTGCATTGACTGCACATGGTTTGAAGGCAACGTTCTGTTCCCGGAAAACCTGGCGGGCGATTTAAAAATTGTGTGTCACGGACGAAGAATTGCGCAGGAAGAGATCACCAGAGTAGAACTTTCTTCTTTGCAGGCGTTTCATAATCAGAAGATTGTGTTGACAGATCTGGACTTCGTAAAAGAAGCGCCGGAGGTGAATCTGACGGATGAAAAGCTGGTAGATGCCTTCGGACAGAACAAGCGGAAAGAATGGAAAGAAAAAATTCATTCGGAAGAGGAATTAAAAGAGAAAATGAATTGCCAGCTTGCGGAACAGGGAAAACCGTTCCCGTTTGCGGACTGGTCAAAATACGGTGGTTGGACGCGCAAAAAACTGACGGAGGGAACCGGTTTCTTTTCAAGGATCAAAGAAGACAACGGCAAGTGGTGGCTGGTTGATCCGCTTGGCTATGCATTCTTAAGCATTGGTCCGGACTGTGTCGGCCCTGAAATTGACTGTCGGATCGATGGTCTGGAAAAAAATCTCGACTGGCTGCCGTCCGAAGACGATAGTGACTACGGAGTGTTTTTTCAATCCCAGCATGTGATCCCCGGAAGAAGACGGAATTTTAAGAGCTTTTCGTATTCTAAAGCAAATCTGTACCGCGTCTGGGGAGAAAAATGGAAAGAAAACTGGCGACCAATGATTGTTGGACAGCTGAAAGCCCACGGAATGAATACCCTTGGCAACTGGAGTAGCGATGAGCTGTTCGGAACAACGGAAATTCCTTATGTAACATCACTTCCGGAATTCCCAACAACAAAGCAGAACATTTTCCGTGATTTCCCGGATGTGTTCAATGAGGAATACGAAGAGACGGCAAAGAAAAATGCACAGGAATTAGCACCGCGTGCCAACGATCCGTGGATGATCGGTTATTTCCTGCGGAATGAGCCAAGCTGGGCATTCGTTGACAATCTGGTACTGGCAGATGAGACTCTGTACAATCCGGCGCGCACCAGCTGCAAAGAAAAGCTGATTGCGCGGATGGAAGAAAAATACCAGTCCATCGATGCTTTAAACAAGGCATGGAACACCGATTTTGTAAGCTTCGCCGATCTGTACCGCCCGCAGAAAGAGATTTCCAAACGGTCTGATGCGGCAAAAGAAGATATGCGGGCATTTTCAAGAGACATGCTGCGGCGCTATGTGGAAATTCCGGCCCGTGCCTGCAGAGCAGTCGATCAAAACCATATGATCCTCGGTATGCGCTGGGCCTGGATTTCTGATCCGGATCTCGTAGAAGGATGGGAGAATTTCGATGTCTTTTCGATCAATTGCTACGCGGTTGACCCGACGAGCGCGATTCAGAACATTGTAGACCTTGGTGTGGATCTGCCGGTGATGATCGGAGAGTTCCATTTTGGAGCGCTCGACGCAGGACTTCCGGCAACTGGTCTGGAAGGCGTACTTTCACAGAGAGATCGTGGAATTGCCTACCGCCATTACTGTGAAAAAGCTGCGGCTCATCCAAACGGTGTCGGCTGTCATTATTTTCAGTGCTATGATCAGTTTGTGCTGGGACGTTTTGACGGAGAAAACTATAACATCGGCCTGTTTGACATCTGCTCACAGCCATACCCGGATATGATGGAACAGATTAAGCTATGCAGCAGCGAAATCTACGAAGTCGCAGACGGACAGAAGGAGCCATGCGAAGAAAAAGCAGATTCAATTCCGATGATTGCATATTAAAAAAGAGAAAAGAAATACAAGGAAATAAGAGTAAGAAAAAGCAAGGAGTGATGTGCTATGAAAAACATGAACATTTATTTAAATACACCAGAAGATGCTATCAATTTTGTTTCCACTGTGTCGAAAGTACCGTACGAGGCAGATTTATCTTATGGACACTGTATGGTAGATGCGAAATCTATTTTAGGAGTGCTTGGCATGGCAGTTCGTAAAAAGGCAAAGCTGACTATTTACGGAGAAAAAAATATGGATGAAGTAGCGAAAGAGCTGAAGAGGTATGCGGCTTAAAATAAGTAGCAGAGTATTGTTTTTGTGCTTACTGTGTATAAATGACTGAAATCATGCGCAAAGAAAGCGCAATTCCCTTAATTCATAGAAATTCTCTTTTTGAATTTATCTTGGAAAGGGCTTTGAGTGCAGTTATTAGCGCGACAACTTGTACAGATGTTGATTCCGTTGTCGAAGCCGGCACTTGCAGCAGTTACCCTTTTTTGTATTGTGAATCACTGGAATAGCTTTTTTGACGGAATGATTTTGATTGATACGCCGGAAAAATTTCCACTGCAGACCTATATTTAGTCACTGGTTATTTGTATTTCCGATATGTCTCAATCAGGACTGTCTACAGAACAGCTGGCAGGGAGAATGTCATAAAGAACCTTCAATGGATCCAAAATAGTTATTTCTACCGCTCCGATTTTAATCATTTATCCATTTTTGCAGAGATACTTTGTGTCAGAAATCACCTTGGGATCTGTAAAGGAATGAGCAACAGAAAGTTTGAAACCGTAGGACGATCATTTTGAAGTGTGGAGGAACAGGAGTATGAACAGAAAGTGGACAGAACAAGAGATATGGAGTTGGTTCCGTGAACATGAGTGGATTTCCGGATTCAATTTTGTGCCAAGTACACCGGCAGGCGGCGTTTATGCACTGCTGCAGGAGTATGATCATAAAAATGCGTTTCAGGAGGCAGCAAAAGAAATTTCATTAGCGGCTTCACTTGGATTAAACAGTGTGCGCCTGTTTTTGCCGTTTGAATTATGGAGACAGCAGCACGATAGTTTTATGAAAAATCTGGAGGAGTTTATTTCACTGCTGGATTTTTATCATATGACAATCATGCCGGTTTTATTCAATGATTGTACCGTTGCAAAACAATTTTACAAAGAACCAGTTCCGGGACCACAACCGGAACCTGTGGAGGGCTTTTTTTGGGGGAACCAGTGATAATTCTTTTGACGAAGAAACACAGACAGGGATCACGGTAGGTTATAGTATTACAGATGATGAAGAGATGACACCTGAAATTGAGAAATATGTAAGAGAACTGGCAAAACGTTATGGTCAGGATGACAGGGTTATCATTTGGAATATCTGGAATGAACTGGGAAATTCAGGAAGAGGAGAAAAATCACTTCCGATGGCTAAAAAAGTAATAGGATGGTTAAGGGAGGAAGACGTAAAGCAACCATTGACAATAGAAATGTGGGGAGCGCAGGTAAAGGGAAACTATTATGAATGGCTAAACAACCCATGTTTTCATGGTGAGGTGGATCGGGAAAACATAGAACTCTCGGACATTATTACATTTCATTTTTATGGTGATTATACGCATGCACGAAGAATGGTAAAGTTTTTGAAACAGTTTAATCGTCCGCTGATTAATACAGAATGGATGCATCGCCCATTTCAAAGTCTGATTCAGACGCACCTGCCGCTATGGAAAAGAGAAAAAATAGGAAGTTATTTTTTCGGTTTGGTAAATGGAAAGACACAATTTCATATTGCATGGGATTTTATTAAAGAATATCCGTCTGTAGATACTTCCGTATGGATGCATGATTTGTATCATGCAGATTTTACTCCGTATGATCAGGAGGAGTTGGATATACTAAAGAAGTGTAATGAAGATAAGAATATCTGGAAATAAGGAACTAGGAGAAACAAAAATATTGACGAAAAGAAAGAGATTTGATAAACTGGAAAAATAAAAGGGAGTAGCTAGCCAACCGTGTTCACTTCTTCGTCAGTACAGCTATTGACATTCAATAACTCGGAAAGTGATTAAATAGCGAGACTTTTACTGTAGATGCAGTAGGAGTCTCTTTTTTTATGCCTATAACACCTGCTGCAAAGAATGCAAAAGAAAGAGAGGAAGATACGTATGATGTTACAGGCAGGGATTTTGATAGTGGGTTTCCTTTTTCTGGTAAAAGGAGCAGACTGGTTTGTGGAAGGGTCTGCAAGCATAGCAAGAAAGTTTGGAATTCCCCAGCTGATTATCGGACTTACCATTGTTGCAATGGGAACGAGTATGCCGGAGGCTGCTGTAAGTATTACTGCAGCGATGCAGCAGAACGCAGGAATTACGATAGGAAATGTGGTTGGAAGCAATATTTTGAATATTTTTATTATTCTCGGACTTACGGCATTAATAACAAATGTGGCAATACAAAGGTCTACCTTGTTTTATGAAATACCGTTTATGATGTTTGTTACGGTAGTTTTAATGATATGCGGAATGACAGGAGGAAAAGTAACGTTTGCCGAGGGCATAGTCTTATGGGCACTGTTTCTTGTATATCTTGGCTATTTGTTTGTAATGTCGAAAAAAGGGGAAAATCCGGAAGAGGAGGAAGCGAAAAATTATCCTGTCTGGAAATGTCTTCTTTTGATGGTGGCAGGCGGCGTCCTGGTTGTAAAAGGAAGTGATTTTGCCGTCAGCGGGGCAACCGAGATTGCCCGATACTTTGGAATGAGTGAGCGTTTTATCGGACTGACGATTGTTGCTCTCGGAACATCTCTTCCAGAGCTGGTAACATCTGTGACAGCGGCAAAAAGAGGAAATGCAGGGATTGCAATCGGAAATATTGTCGGAAGCAATATTTTTAACATTTTATTTGTAATTGGAACAGCCGCACTGATCTGTCCTGTGCCATTTGAAACTAAATTTATTGTAGACACAGGAATCGCAATTCTGGCAGGTCTGGTTTTATGGATTGGGACGTACAAGAATAGGGAATTACGGAAAACGTGTGGTGTCGTTATGCTTTTATGCTATGCAGGATATTTTGCATATTTATGTGTGGTATAAGATGAACCATTTTTGATGAAACCAGTATTTAGGCACCGACCATTTGGCCGGTGCTTTTGAAGTGCATTCAAAGCTATGCGAAACGGAAGAAAAAATCAAGAATCATGCTAGAATCTAGCTTCGGAAGGCGGAAAACAGTCCCAAAAAGTGCAACAATTTTCTGGAAAATATGCTATAATCTGGTCAAAGTAGAGAAAAGCGGAGAGTAGAAATGAAAAAATTACCAGAATCAGAACAGGAAATTATGATGATTGTATGGGAATATGCGGAACCTGTCAGCCGATTTCAAATTGAAGAGAAATTGAATGTAGAGAAAAACATTGCACCGAGTACCATTTTAACATTGCTTACTCGTTTGGAAAAAAAAGGATTTATTCAAAAAGTGAGGAATGGGAAATCAAATCTTTATGTACCATTAGTAGAAAAAGAAAACTATATAGGCACAGTTGGAAAAAACATGTTAGATAAAATGTTTCAAGGGTCATTAGCAAAATTCGCATCGTCATTGTATGATGGAGAAAAACTTAGCTCAAAAGAGGTTAAGCAATTGCAGGAATTTATTGACAGACAAAAATAGAAAAAGTGGTGTAGAGGACATAGTTACAGATGGCATTTATCATAAAGTGGAATCTTTTCATAGGCATAGTCGCATTTATGGCATATGTTGTACAAAAAATAATGGGGAAAAGACTCGGTCATTACTGGAGAAAGGTAGTCTGGATACTTCTGACAATTAAAATGTGCTTTCCGTTTTGGAGTGTGACGGAGAAATTCCGGCAACATTTTTTTATAATTTCTATGCCGGCATATTATATGGGGGAACAAAATCAAAAGACTGCGATCATGACGAAAATTGGAAACGTTTCAATTCGAGAGTGGATGTCAGGCGAAAAATTTTTGCCGTATATATGGCTTGCAGGGATGATTTTATGCCTTTTGTTTCACGCAATACAATATAGAATATGGAAAAAAAGAATATTTGCAGAATGTAAAAGAATGCAAAAAAATTCCGTATTAGAAGCTCTAAAAAAAGCAAGCGAAGTTTGTAAAATAAAAAAAACAGAAATATGGGTCTGTGAAAATCAAGATTTTTATTCTCCTATGTTGTTTGGTGTACGAAATACAAAAGTATTGATTCCACAAGAAATGCTGGAAACGGAAAATTATTCCTATGAAGAATGGTATTTGATTTTTTTACATGAATTGACACATCAGAAAAAACACGATTTATGGTATAAAAGGTTTCTTCAAATTATAAGGGATGTTTATTGGTTTTGTATCCCAATGCTGTGGGTGCAAAAAATGGCAAATATAGATATCGAATGTGTCTGTGATGAGACTGTTACAAAACATATGAATCTGATGCAACGGAAAGATTATTGCAATGTTATTTTAAAAGTGGCTTCAAAACAAACGAAAAAAGAATTGTCTGGAGTTGTTTCAATGGTATCAGAAACAGAGATACTGAAAGAACGATTTTACAATGTGTTTTTAGCAAGAAAAAAACTTCGAATATACGTCACTGTTTTTCTTTTTGGAATAATTATTTTGAGTTTTTCGGAAATGCAAATAGCGCGACAAATATGGTCATCATCGCATATAGAAAATTGTCCCAAATGCAAAGCTGCGGTACAAGGAGAAGTGGTTTGGAATGCATGGGAAAATGAAAAAAATGTAGTATGTACACATCAATATGCATGGGGAGATGACTTACAGAAAGCCAGATATGGAGTAGAAAAAATCAGGTGTAATGAATGTGGAAATTTTTTTGAGATAAAGATCAGGCAAGAAAAAATAGTCTGCCATGGGTATAATGATTAATTAGACAAATGTAGAAAAAAGATTGACAAAAAGTAGGAAGTATGGTATTTTTTTGTTATACAAATGTAGAATGTACGTTGACAGGTATAATAAATTTTTAAGGAGAAAAGTATGAAAGCGGTAAAGAAAAAAATTTCCATTTTTCTAATGACCTTAATGTTGGCCAGTACATTTTCTGCCAATGTAACAAAAGCGGATGTTATCGAAAGTAAGAATACTTTTGCGTATGAAGAAATTATGCCGTATGCTGCAGTTTGCCCGAGATGTGGAGGAAGAATAACATCGTCAACCGTATGGGGAAGCTGGATAAGCAGTGGTACAGTTACATGTACTCATGGTCACGCATGGGGAACTGATTTGAAGCAGTATAGAACAGGAATAAAAACTACAAAATGTTTAAATTGTAACGCAGGAAATACTGCTAATGTGAAAGAAACAAAAACAATTTGTCACGGATATGATAATTAATGGTTAAAACACAAGGCTGTTGTATGATATGTAAAAAAACAGAAGTCATGCAATAGCCTTGTGCTATATAGAAACATAGGGGGTAGCATAATGATGGGAAAAAGGTTGAAAGAAATTTTTGGTTTGATTCTGATTAACATCACATTAGTCAGTGGGAGCTTAAATGCAGAAACGGTATATGCAGATACACAAGCCAAGATTGAAATTGAGAAAACGGAAATGCCATTAAAAATTTGTGTTGATGAAGAAAATAAAAAAACGGTACTTCAAATAGTGGCAGCCTGGAAGAAAATATATAAAAATAATGGAGTGGAATTAATGGTAATCCCATCAGGGCAACAGGCTTCGGAAGAAAAAGTACAGGAGATCCAGAATGAAATTACGACGGGAGAAGGGCCGGATGTATTTTTCGCAGAAGGGCCGAATCCGACTTGGAGTGAGCAAAGAGTAGTTGTTTTTGAAGACCCCAAAAAAGAAATGTATCAGGGAACCTTTCTTTCGTTGAAACCATACATGAAATATTTTGATATAGATATTTTAGAAGAGAAGATTTTGTCTGCAGGTATGGCTAATGAGGAACAAATACTGCTTCCTATGACATACGATTATTTTCTATATGCATTTACAACACAGGATTTACCGGAAAATACAGAAATATCAAGAAATTGGCTGGAATTAGCCAGACAAAAAGAAAAAGCAATTCAACAGATTGTAGGGCAAAGAAGTGGGGTTCAATTTTTTGATACATTTAGTGAGGTGGTTGATTATAAGAAAAAAACACTTCTATATTCGGAAGAGCAGATAAAAAAAGTTTTGGATGAAACAGTAGCATTAAAAACAAGATCATTAGCTTTAAACTGGAAAATAAAAGATACAGGAGTAGTAAGTCTAAATGATTTGGAAGAACTTGGAGGTGAAAAAACAGTTCATACGGTATTTGCAATGCCGAATCAGGAAGGCGGATTCACTGCAAATGTTACACTTTATGCAGGAATTAATAAGAACACAAAGCAACCTTTAAAAGCAGTCTCCTTTTTACAAATGCTATACAGTGAAGAAGTTTTATCGGGAAAAGGAATAGAGTTAGAAGATAAAAGAGAGGCAAGCAATATAAGATTTCCGCAAGGGGTTTCTATTTACAAAAAGGAACTAGAAAAACGAATGCGGAGTCTTTCGAGACAAGATCAAAAACAAATCAAAACGATACAGGAAGAAGTAAAAACCGTTCGATTTTATTCGATATGGGACAGGGAACTTAATTCCTTACTATCTAAGTATGAGGCGCAGGAAGATGAAAAGCAAAAAGAGCATGTCTTTACAGAAACAATACAGAAATGGAAGGAAAAGATACAAAAATGACATAAAAAATCAGTTCTGTGGAGTGAGAGTTGCAAGAAACAGATTTTCCGGAATACTGTGGAACAGTCTGTAAATGAAATCGTTGTTCTATGATATTCAAGGGTGAGAGCTCAAAAAATAGGCTTTTCACCCTTGCTTTAGAGATCAGTTAATGATCTGCGCTGTTTAAATGCTAAGCAACATATATAAAGATGCATATCAAAGAGTATTATTTTTGACAGGAATTTGTCCAATACATGAGACAAAAAACAGTCCAAAAAGTGCAACAAAAAAGTCAAATCAGAACATTTCCTTTCTTTGCGGGATATGCTAAACTTTTTCTATCATAAGAAAAAAGGATGTACGAACAGGGGTTTTTACGTACTGTCCGGAAAGAGGAATTTTGATGAAAAAACAGTATTTCTGCAATCCGTTAAATATGGATTACCGTTACCAGTTTATTCAGGATATGAGAAGCGGTGAGGACAAGATTTCCCGCGAGGCCGCCGATCCGTCAATGATTTTATTTCGGGGAAAGTATTATATTTTTGCATCCATGACGTTGAGCGTCTGGGTTTCGGAGGATATGGTACACTGGGAGAGCCACCGACTGCCGGAGAACCTGCCGCTGTATGACTATGCGCCGGATGTGCGTGTGGTCGGCGATTACGTGTATTTCAGCGCATCCCGTCGTGGCACGATCTGCGATTTTTACCGCACGAAAGATATCTTAAACGGTCCGTTTGAGCGCATTCCGGGAACCTTCGATTTCTGGGATCCGAACCTGTTTCTTGATGATGACGGAAAGCTCTATTTTTACTGGGGATGCAATAACGTGACTCCGATCTGGGGTGTGGAGCTTGACCCGGAGACGATGGTTCCAAAGACCGAGAGAAAAGAACTGATCTACGGTCAGCCGGAAAAAATCGGATACGAGCGCGTCGGAGAAAATCATTCCAAAATGCCGCTGAGTGAAGAAGAAGCTGTTGAAAAATTCAAAGAATTTCTGAAAGCACAGGGAAAAGATGCGGATCATCTGACGGAGGAGCAGATCGGGTTTGCCAAAATTATGTTCAGTCAGAGACCGTTCATCGAGGGCGCATGGATGACGAAGCATGACGGAACCTATTACCTCCAGTATGCCGGCCCGGGAACGGAATACAACGTTTACGGTGACGGTGTTTACGAGAGTGATTCCCCGCTTGGCCCGTTCCGTCTGGCAAAGAACAATCCATATTCCTATAAACCGGGCGGATTCCTGCGCGGTGCAGGCCACGGTTCGACGATGGAAGACCGCTATGGAAACTGGTGGCATACCGCGACAATGCAGATTAGCAAAAACCACGATATGGAGCGTCGCGTCGGCATCTGGCGGGCAGGCTTCGACAAAGATGGTGTTCTGTTCTGCAATCAGCAGTTCGGCGACTGGCCGATGGCAGTGGAGCAGGCAAAAGAAGACCCATGGGCAAAACCGGAGTGGTATCTCTTAAGCTATCAGAAAGCAATGACGGCATCGTCCTCGGAAGAAGGCAGAGAACCGTCGTTTGCGACAGATGAAAATATCCAGACCTGGTGGCGCGCAGCCGGAAATCAGCCGGGTGAGTGGATTTCGATGGATCTTGGTGAGGTAAAAGATGTCCGCGCCGTACAGATCAATTTTGCAGATGACAAAATCGATGCACCTCTGCCGGGCGAGCGTCAGGGGGAACGATATATCGACCCGAGCCAGCATAAGACCAGATGGCTCCTTGAGGCATCCGCCGATGGCACGAACTATTTTGTATTAGAAGACAAATCCAACGCAGAGACAAACCTGCCGCATGATTTCGTTGTAAAAGAAGAAGGCGTACAGATCCGCTATCTGAAACTCACCGTCTTTGAAGTACCGTACAGCCAGAATCCATGCGTTTCCGGTCTCCGCGTCTTCGGTCTTGGAAACGGCGAAAAACCAACCGAGCCGCAGTACCAGGCAGAGCGCGTTGGAACAATGGATATGCGCATCACCATCGAGCCGCAGGCAGATGCCGTCGGATACAACGTCCTCTGGGGATTTGCGCCGGATAAACTGTATCACAGCTGCATGACCTTTACGGCAGAGCAGAACATCGGTGCACTGGTAGAAGGCGAAACGGTGTATGTGAGAGTGGATGCATTCAATGAGAATGGAATCATAGAAGGAACAGAAGTAATCGAGTTATAAAAAAGATCAAAAATAAGAAGAACCCTCAGCAGCCAAAAACTACTGAGGGTTCTTTTCGTCTCCATACAATAATACCGAAGCATAAAACACCCCGTTCGCGCACCGGAACTGCGCTGTTCCGTGGTATCGTTCGGCTGTGCTCTGCACCGATGAAGTTCCCGTTCCAAAGCCTTCGTGTTTGGTGGAGAGGAACCGCCCGTCTTTTTCAGCAGGTGCCGCTGAGCAGGCGTTGTCGATGGCGAGAACGAGCTGGTTATTTTCCTCCTTCATGCGGATGTGGATAAACGGCGATTTTCCGTACATATCGCGGCAGGCATCGAGCGCATTTTCCAGCAGATTTCCAATCACAGCGCAGAGCTCCGGCTCGGGAACGGCGAGGGTTTCGGGAATGCGCAGATCCACCGTAAAAGCGATACCTTCTCTGCGCGCCACCTCCGCGTAATAGCACACAATCGTATTTACCGCATAATTCTTACAGTACGTATACTGTGTATCCGGCGGAAGATACTTCCGGTACTGGCTGATGTAAGTCTTCAGCGCCTCCTGATCCCCATTCTGCAGATACTGGTCAATGATGTTCAGATGCTGACGCAGATCGTGGCGCGCCTCCCGCGTCGATTCCATATGACGGGTGAGCTGCTGGTACTGTGTCTGCTGCATCGCAAGCATCATTTCCTGGCGGGAAGTCTGTTCGGCAAGCTCAGTCTGATGGCGGATCGTGTCCATCGCATCAAGCGTTACCGAATAGGCAATCAGCATGGAAAGCAGCAGGAAGAGACGGGATAAGACCCAGTCCAGACTGAATACGAGTTCCCAGGTGACAGAAGGAGTGTAAATCCAGATCAGCATCGTAGAAGCAAAGGGAAGAAGCCAGATTTTCTTCCAGAAGCCGGGGTTGTCCACTTCAAAAACACGATCCTTTGTTTTCGTTAAAAAGCAGAGGGCAAACGGCAGTGATACAATAAAAACCGTCATAATCAGCAGCATCGTGTGCAGGGAATAAAAATCCCAGTTCGGATCCCGGTTAAAGCAGGATTTCAGAAAAAAAGCGACGCCGCGGACAAAAATAATATAGTCAAAAACGAAAATATAAAGATACAGCAGCTTCCAGAAATCCGCCTTGATGCAGCCAAAATAGATGATAAAGCAGAAAAACGGAAACACATAATCCGTCGGCCGCAGTGACTGGTGATGATACGTCAGATACAGATAAAATGCCGACTGCATAAACTGTGAAACGACGCACAAAAGGGCAACTGCCCACGCCGGCATGCGGAGCTGCTGATAAAACGGGAAAAACGCCAGAATCAGAAACGGCACCATGTGCAGCGATTCACAGAAAAATGCAAGAACATACGTTGATAATGCCATACGATTTAAAACTCCTTTCGAATAGCCTCAAACAGATACGAGGAATACGCCTCCAGCACCTCTTTCGTCTTCCGGCGGCTGCAATAGACCGTCGAACCGTCTTTCATCAGCACCGCGCCATCTTTTCCAATACTTTTCACCTGCGAAAAATTCAAAAGCAGCCCCTTCTCGGCAATGAAAAAGCGGTTCGTCGACGGCAGAAGGGCAGTCAGCTCGGCAAGAGAGAGCCGCGTCTGAAACACGTTGTCCCCCACCGTGTAAATCAAAAGAAAATGCCCCGATTTTTCCGCATAACAGAAATCATCGAGCGCCACACGCCGCGGGGAAGAAGCCGTTCCCTGGCCGGAGCTCTCCGGAAATTCAAAAGAAAGCGGGACAGCCCAGAACTCCCGCAGCTCCTGCAGACACCAGTCCAGCTTGGAGGGGTCGACGGGTTTTAACAGGTAATCGAGCGGATGCACCTCATATCCTTCCAGCGAGAACTCAGGTTCCGTCGTCGTGAAAATGATCGGCAGGCGGAGCGCCGTTTTCCGAAGTTCTTTCGCCGTCTCCATCCCATTTTTTCCATTGCGGTCCAGCATAATATCCATAAAAACAACACTGAACAGCCCCGGCCGGAACGCTTCTAAAAAAGCTTCGCCGCTCGGGAAAAAAGAAAAATCCGCCGATTCTCCATGGCGGGAACAGTTTTCCAGAATCAGTTCATGTAATATTTTCCGGTCCGATTCGGTATCCTCAACAATCGCAAAATGCACCGAAAAAACCTCCTTTCGACCGTTTATGCCACAGATCGACCATTCGCGCCGAGGTTATGATTTTTCTGACAGAATATGGTACTGTGTAAACAGAAAAATTGGCGTGAACGATATAATCATCTGAATTTAATGAGTTTTCTGTCACAAATAAATACGTTTTGATCTGAGAACAGTGTAACAGGAAAAGCGTACGTGTACAAGAAGAAAACGTAACAGATAGTAAAAAAAGATAGAAAAAATAATGATCGGTAATGAAATAAAGAGGGATGCATATGGGAAGAAAAGACCGAAAGAAAAAAATAACAGCAATCGGCCTGGCGGCGCTGATGATACTTGGGACACTGGGAAATACAGGAGTTACGGCACGGGCGGAAGATACCGAGAGTGAAGCGGCAGTGGAACAGAACGTGGAAACCACGGAAAGCCCTGAGACGGAACTTGCTGTACAGGAAATGGCGGCGGAAGAGGCAGAATCTGTTGCGTTGCAGAACAAAGAGGCAGAAGAGCCTGTTGCGGCAGAAGCACCAGCGGAAGAAACGACGCCAGAGAAACCAGCGCAGGAAGAACCAAAGACAGAGGAAACCGTGCGGGAGGAGCCAGCACCGGGAGAGACAGAATCAGAGAATGCGGCACCGGAAGAAGTAAAATCGGAAAACGAAAACCCGGAAGAGGTCTCTGCTGAGACAGTTCCGGAGAACACTGTTTCCGGAGAAACACCCGTCGAAACTCCATCCGAAGAATCCGTATCCACACAATCTGCGGAAAACCCTGATTCAATTGTGGAAAACATTGCCCCACAGACCGAAGAAAGTGGACAACCAGTCGCTTTTACCGGTGAAGTCCACGATCTAAACAATACAAAACTTACCATCAACAGCGAAAACAGAGACCAGTTCAACGGAAAAGTCATCACAGGGACACTGGAAAATCAGGGTGTCAACCAGTTTGTGATTGACGGCGTGGAAATCAGCCTGACCTTCCGGGATCTGACCGTACAGAATGCAGGCGCCTACAACAACAGCCCCGCATCCGGGCTGGTATTAAAAAAGGGAGCCGTTCTCCATCTGACCTTAGAAGGAACCAACGTTTTAAAAGCCGGATTTGCTGGAGCCGGAATCACTGTTCCGGAAGGATGCACCCTTGAGATCACCGGAAACAGCACCGGAATCCTCGAAGCAACTGGTGGCGGCGGCTGGAACGCCGGAGCCGGAATTGGTGCAGACGGCAGATCTAACCAGAGCGTGGGAACCATCATCATCCGCGGCGGAACCGTAAAAGCCACCGGAAACAATTCCTACAGCTACGGCAGTGTTTCCGCAGCTTCCGCCGGAATCGGGGGAACAACAGAGTCGAAAAGCGGTACAATCCAGATCACCGGTGGAAATGTCACCGCAGTCGGCGGCATGTACGCGGCAGGCATCGGCGGCGGATCGAATGGAAGGACAGAAAAAATCGAAATCAGCGGCGGAACCATCACCGCAATCGGCGGAAGTCAGTACAGCTATTCCGGCGCAGCCATCGGATCCGGCCACAATTCCTGGAATGCATCGGAGGGCGGAGAAAAACTTTCCTGCGGTGAAATCCTTATCACAAACGGAACTATTCACGCAGAAGGAAACATTGGATACGGCACGAAGCTTGATCTCAGTGAAAATGAAGGCGGCAGCGTCGACATCACCGGCCCGGTTCAGCTGGAACTGACACGCGGCGAAATCGCGCCGAGAAAAGCCGGAAGTACGTATGGATATTATAAAACAGAATTTCAGATCTACGATACGCGGCTTGGAACAGAAACGGAAGAGCACAGCGCAATTGTACAGGTTGGAAAGCAGGCATATTCCTGTAAACTCCAGATCAATGAAGCGTATACAGGAAAACTGATCTTTGGAATGTTAGATACAAAAGGACTTTTGAAACAGGGAACTGCCATCAAAGTAATCGATACGGTCACAAATCAGTTCTGGGAAAGCAGCCTTTCGTTTACAGAAGAAGGAGACCATACCGTCTCCATCGGAAAACCATTTTACCCCGTAAACCTGTGTTTCATGGACAGTGCCATCACCGGAGAAATCGAAATCAAAAGTCTGAAAGTAACCGATGAAAACAACGAAGAATATACAGCAGCAAACGGCAGGCTGGCGAACAGCACCGTGATTCAGACGGAAACAGGCAAACCCGAAACCGGAATGCTCCACGCATGGCTCCCGGAAGGAACGTACACCTTCACGATCGACACCGGAAAACCCGAATGGGGAACAAATGGAGTCATCACCGTACAGGGAACCGTCAAGGCGGACAGCAATGGAACAACGATTCTCGCGTACCGCGGAGATACGGCAGTAATGCAGGACGATATCGACCTGTCAAAAGGAGACATCATCTTCGGCGTATCCAATGGGCTGCTGACGATTTCGATGACGGATGCAGAGGGAAAAGCCAGATATTACGAAAACCAGCCATGGGATTTGACCTACACCATTACGACCAGCGCCGTGACGGATCATCAGGTGCGGATCTATCTTGCGGAAGATTACCGACTGAATCTGAAACTTAAAAATGTACAGATTGACCGGACCAATATTGGATATGACTTCAATCAGTTAAAAGGCGCAATTTCCCTTTCAACAGAAGGAACCGTTGCCCTTTATCTGGAAGGCGAAAACTCGATTCGATGCAAAACCGGCGTCATCCTGATGGAAAAAATACGAAATCCAAGTCAGGATCTGCTGAGAAACTGCCATCTGATTTTTGAGGAGAGCAGCGGATCCCTTTTCGCAAGCGGCGGACAGAGCACGCCAGTCATTGGTGCGTACAGCAGCAGCGGAAGCATCGAAATCAATGGCGGCAATCTTACGGTACAGGCAAGCTCAGCATATAAAACAAAACCGGCCGCAATCGGCGTTGGAAATGAAGGCGAGGCGGAGATTAAGATCCGCGGCGGCGTGATTTTGGCATCAACAAATGGAGATGGCACGGCAATCGGACCGCAGAGGTGCTCAGATGATTTTCAAACAGATGGCTCCGCATCAGTGGAAATCAGCGGCGGCGAAGTGACCGTTGAAAATAAGACAGGCAATACGGCACTTGGAAAAACAAGTACGAACGGCTGTAACCTGAATATTTCCGGCGGAAATGTGATTGTAAAACAGGGCGCCATCGATGCAGATACGCTGGTGATTGCCGGTGGAAGCATTTACCGAAGCGATGGCGGTGAGGCCGAAATCCGGCCGACAGCGAAAAACGGAACCGGCGCGGATGCACAGAATGTGTATTATGCAAGAGCAGACGTTTCGGAGATCTATGGAAAAAATGCAGCAGTAACCGGTGTCGAAGGATTCCAGGGCTATCAGTTCCAGAATATGAAAACGGATGACAAGGGAGTGCTGCACATTTATCTTCCTGCCGAAGAAGGAAATCTTCTGTCAGGCACCTTTGCAGGAATCACGTATCAGGGAACGAAAGAAGATCCGATTGTATTATCCAATTTCCAGATGAAACTCGGACAGATCGGAACGGACAGCGCTGATGTAGAATTTCAGGGAATCGAAAAGGGCGGCATCATTTACTATACCTGCAGTGACAAAGAAGCCAGCGTGGAAGATCTGATCCAGAGGGGAACGCAGATCACCCTGAACGGGAAAAACGGAGCTGCAAAACTGGAAAATCTGACACCGGGTGAAACGTATACCATTTCTGCAGCTTATGTTGTAAATGGAAAACACGGCGGCGTGCGGAGCTATACTTTCCGATGTGAGAGCGCAGAACCGCCGCTGGTAAATGGAGTTTATGAAATTTCGACGGCGGAGCAGATGGTGTGGTTTGGAAAGTATGTCAATACACATCCGGAGGCAAAAGGAAAACTGATGGCAGATATCGATCTTTCAGGGATTACATGGGAGCCGATGTGCCCGGATGGGGAGGGATATACGGGAGTTTTTGATGGAAATGGCCATGTGATCCGGAACCTGAGCATATCGCAGAGCGTAAACAATGAACGGATTTATAATCATCGGACGACAGGTTTCTTTGCTTATCTTGGTGTAGAGGCAGTGCTTCAGAATCTTGGTATTGAAAATGCAGAAATAAAAACATCAGACTTGTGCACATATGGAGGCGTGCTCGTCGGTGTTGCTGCTTATGCAAAGATGCAGAACTGCTACAGCAGCGGAACCATTGTATTTGAAAAGGTGACATACGCAGGGGGAGTCATAGGCTATCTGGTTGAAATGAATAAGGACCAGGATTGCTCACACCTGTACACCACTTATGAAAAACTGATCGGCAGCAACGGAAGCAGTAAAAACATATCACCCAGCTTTTTTGTCGCTGAAACAGAAGGATATGTTAAACTGCAGGGCACAGGAAAAACGCTGGAGCAGTTCAAATCCGGTGAAGTCACCTGGCTTTTGAATGATCAGAAATCCGACGATTCCGTTGTATGGCGGCAGACACTTGCCACAAACGCATTCCCGGGCTTCCACGGCAGAATTGTCTACACAAACGAGGCAGGCACCTATCAAAATGACACCTTTGAAACACCGACAGCAGAGCTGTTTACCTTTGTTCCTCCGGAAAATCTGGAGCAGAACGGGGAGAAAAAAGAAGCATCGGTTTATCTGAACTCCGGCATCACCGGAATGGGAACCTTCACCGTTCGCTATAAAAAGAGTGATGAGACATCATATCTTGCATCCGCCCCGACCGAGGTCGGAGCATACGAAGTCTGGATCTCCCTCTCCGACGGTACCCGGTACAACGGCGGCGAGTTGCAGATAGGAACCTTTACCATCACAGAACCGGAAATCGTCTCAGTCGACATCACATGGGGCAGCCTGGAATTCAAGTATCAGGACGGCAAATGGGATCCGGAGACATGCAAATATACAGAAAGCGGCTGGACGACAGAACAGGAAGACGATGCATCCATCACCGTTACGAACAGCGGAAATGTCGCGGTCGATGTAGAATATCGCTTTACAACAGCAGAAGATCTGACCGAGGTGGAACATCTGCAGGGAAGTTTCGTAGATGAAAACGAGAAACCGCTGGATACCCTGTCCGTACCGGCAGACAACATGCCGAGAAAAACAGAGCTTCGTCTGGAAAGCGATAAACCGACAAAAAGCTTTGATAAAACCATTGGAACGATAACCATTGTAATCAAAGAATGAGCACAGCACATAAGGGAGGTGAGGAAGATGGGAAAAACAACGAAAAAAACGACAGCACAGGACAAAAAAACGCAGATCATCGTTACCGCATTGTTTCTGATTACCCTGATTGCCGTGGCAGTCACGATATGGGCGCTCTTTTTTCGAAAGACAACGCCAGTTCTGACACCGGATTACGCACCGCAGGAGACAGAAACACACGCCGAGCCCATCCCGGGCGATTCGGATAACGAAAAAATGGAGACAACGGGCGGCGGAGGCGCGGTCAGCATGGTCTATCAGAAGGAGGTACAGATCTCTCTTTCCAGCCAGTCGGCATCGCTGATGTTCCAGAATCCTTCGAAATCGGTGAATGACATTGTGCTGCAGCTTGTGATCACAGGCAGCGACGGAACTGAGACGGTAATCGCCCAGTCAGGAACTCTGCAGCCGGGGTACAAAGTCGAAACTCTCGATTTGATTCAGGGCGCGGCATCACTGTCGGAAGGAACCTACACCGGAAAATTCAACGTCCTCTACTACGACCCGGACACCGGCGAAAAAGCGGTGCTGAACAGCACCATCGAGGGAGTTGCGATTACGGTGGCGGAATAATGGGAACATTTTTCTGAAAGAGAAAATGTAAATAAAAATAAGAAAGAGAAAGGATGAAAGAAGATGAAGAAAAAGGTACTGAGTTTATGTATGGCAGCAGCACTTGTATTGGGCAGCGGAACGGCGGCGATGGCAGATACGCTGACTTCGAAGGGGAATTCAACAAGAAAAAATGTAACAGGAAAATATACACAGATAGAACCTGCGACGGTTTATAAAGTAGATGTAAAGTGGGGCTCTATGGATTTTACGTACCAAGGGGCAGATACCGTCAGACACTGGAACCCAGAAACACATGAGTATCAGGAGGCTCTCGAAGGAACTGGAAAGTGGCTGTTCTTTAACGAAGGAGATAATGCAATTACAGTCACAAATTATTCCAACAAAGCGATCACGGCAACTATTACAGCAAAAATCGAAACCGAAGGGATTAAAGCAGATATTTTGGATCCAGTGATTCGTTTGGAGGATGCATCTAAGGGAGCAAGCGAAACTACAGCGGGGACTGCATCTTCGGGAACGGCAAAAGTTTCATTATCAGGAGATTTAGATAAAACAACTACAGCCAATACAAAAATTGGTACAGTAACCATTGCATTTGCCGATACCGATACTACAACAGAGCAGCCGTAAACGGAAAGGAGGATATATCAACATGAAAAAATTAGCAGTAGCGGCACTTACACTTACAATGGCATTTTCTATGAGTACTCCTGCATATGCAGCAGGGAATATTACGGTAGATCAGGCCTCAGCGGATATTAAGGCCTCCTATCAGGAAGGAAACACTTTAACAGAGAACGTTTACAGCGTGGATGTGAATTGGGGAAGCCTGGAATATACGTATCATCCAAGTAAAACAAAAACCTGGAATACGGAAACGTTAAAGTATGATACTAAAGGGGATCCGTACTGGGAATGTGATAATGACCAGAACAAAATTACGGTAACCAACCATTCCAACACAGCAATTTCGACAAATTTTGAATATGAACAGGTAAATAAATCTGTTAATGGAACTTTTGATAAGACAAATTTCAATTTAAAGAGTGCAGATGGAACGAAAGCAAACGCAGCGCCAACGGAAACAGTTACTCTAACGTTAGATGGAAGTATGGCGGAAAATGAGGACAGTACAGTTGGAAGTGTTAAGGTTACGATTGGAGATTTTCAACCGGAAGAAGCTAATAAAACTATTATTAAAGCGTCATACCTTAAGCTTTATACCACTGCAGATGATAATGTATTTACAGCGCAAGGAACAGTTATAGGAAATAGTAGTGCATTTGACACGAATGGACGGATTAAATTAGAGGGATTGAAGATACATGATGAAGAGTGTGTAATAACGCCAACTAATTCTGTACAGCGTGTTTATGGAGGAAAAACTGATGAATTTGGTCTGGAAAAATATTCAAGTTCGCTTAAAGGGAACAGTGCGTTTTACGTAAGGGAAGAAGGTACTTATCATTATGTACTTACTATTAATATAGAAACAATGAAAGTTACAGTAACTGTAACAAAAGTCGACTAAACTTTATAACCTTTTTAAATGTGAGGCACTCTATGAAGAAAACCCAGACCCTATTCCTGGCAGGCATCCTGTGTATCCTTGCTCTGGTCAGTATGGTACTGGCGTTGATTTTCGGCAGAACGCATACGCAGTCATCTTCCTTCACCCCGCCGCCCTTCGACTCCTCCGCCGAAAGCGGAATCCCTGCGGTTCCGGAGGAGCTTGGGTGGACGGAAATCTATCAGGACGGCATGGCGTTCAAATGTTCCATATGCGGAAACGTCATCGCATCCGGCGGCGCGGCCGATGTGTATTTTACCAATTCCTCCGAACAGGAAGTCTGGCTGAAACTCCGGGTCCTGGACGAGGACGGTAACATCATCGGGGAGACCGGCCTTATAAAACCCGGCGAGTATGTCAAATCCGTCTCGATCGATAAAGACATTTCAGACGGAAGCTCCATCAAACTGAAAATCATGGCATACGAGCCGCAAACCTATTACTCCGCCGGAGCGGTAACCTTAAATACCCAGATCAGAAAGGAGGCGGCGTAAATGAAAAAATTGTTTTCGTTTATTCTGACAGGTACCATTCTGGCCTTCTCCTGTATGATCTGCTACGGCGGGACAGCGACGCTGAACAAAGAAAACGAAGAAACTTCCTTTGACATTTACGCGACCTACGAGCCCGGCGAAAACGATTACTTCTCCGCGCGCGTGGAGGCGGACGGCACATGCGAAATCGAACTGCCGAACGGCATCCGCATTTCGGTGCAGGACGTCACGCAGGAAAATCTGACCCTCATCGTCTACCTCATCCCCGTACAGGATGAGGACGCCTGGGAATGGTTCACCGCCTGCATGAGCGGCCGCGGAACCCGCATCCTCCCCTTCGAAATCTACTTCGAAGACGGAACCGGAACCCGCATCCCCGCCGACAAAGTCCAAGTTCAGATCACCTTGCCAGAGTCTTACGAAACCGTTGCCGTGTTTGCGTTAGACGACATCCCGGCTGAAGACGATACCCCGGAAATCACCTTACCGGACACCTTCACCCACCCCGCCGCCTACTCCCTGAACCCCGACGGAACCGCCGAAGAGCTGGCACTCCAAAGCACAGAAAAAACCTACACCTTCCAAACCAACGGAAGCCCGTACTACATTCTGGCCGAAAAAGACCCAACCGACCCGCCAACTCCAACTCCGACGGAAACTCCAACCCCGACGCCAACAAAGGAGCCAACTCAAACTCCAACCCAGACGCCGACTCAGGAACCAACGCAAACCCCAACAAAGACACCAACCAAAACTCCAAGCCTGATCCCATCCCCGACCAAAGTCCCATCCGTCTCACCAACCCTGTCTCCGACCGAAACCTCAGACAGTCAGACCGGAAAAGACACTAAAAACCCATCCACCGGCGACCCAACAACCCCGGGAAAATGGATGGCCGGAATGATCCTATCAGGCATCGGAATTCTGGCGGTATACAGGAAAAAGAAAGAAAATAACCAGGAATCATAAAAACAAAAGCTCAGAACAATGTCATTTTTATTTGATATTGCGTCTGAGCTTTTTTTCGTATGGAAGAATAAAATTTTTTTGACAGGGGAATTCTTTTCAAGTATGCTAACAATAAGTAAAAGAAGTATTTACTTTTTGAAAGAAGGTGAAAGAATGATAGAACAATATCTGTTAGAAAATTATGAAAAGGGTGAGCCGATTTTCCTTTCCGATCTTTGCATGGAAGGAATGACAGAAGAAAATCTCCGATATCATTTGAAAAGAATGACAGACGATGGAAAAATCAGCCGCTTTGCGCCGGGGATTTATTATTTCCCCAAAACGAATCTGTTAGGAGAAAAGCAGATCCTCTCGCCGGAGACAGTGGCGCTGCACAAATATATCCGAAGAAAAGGAAAACGGGTTGGCTTTTATTCCGGATATACCCTTGCGAACCGTCTGGGACTGTCAACACAGGTTCCATTTAAAGAGGAGATCACAAGCAACTATGCACCGGCGCAGGTACGCGAAATCAAAATCAAGGACCGAACATACATTATCCGGCGCCCGATGGCAGAAATAACCGAGGAAAATGCCTATGTACTCCAACTCCTCGACTGCCTGAAGGATCTTGACAAATCAGCAGAAGAAGATATGAAATCCTGCGGAACCATTCTGACAGCCTTCATAGAACAGCACAAAATCACCAGAGAACAGGTTGACCCGCTTCTGATTTATTATCCATTAAAAATCTATAAAGCAATTTACGAGACGGGGGTGAAATATGTATCTGCATGAAAATAAAGAAAACTTCCAGGAAATGATAGAACTGGTTTCAACTGACACTGGGCGGGCGGCCGCGGTGATCGAAAAAGATTACTATGTGACGCTGATTCTGAGATTGCTTTCGGAACAGCTTTCTAATGTAGTGTTTAAAGGCGGAACTTCACTGTCAAAAGGATATCATGCAATCAACCGATTTTCAGAGGATATAGACATCACTTTTGATGAACATATTGGAGAAGCGAGAAGAAAGAAACTGAAAAATCAGATTTTAAAAGGAATCAGTGAAGAGCTTTGTATGCCGATCAGCAACTGGGAGAGCACACAGAGCGACAGAGACTACAATGCGTATTATTTTTCTTATGAATCGGTATGGAATCTGGACGATGATCGAATGCTGTCATCGGTAAAACTGGAAACTGCGCTGGGCTCGTATGCATTCCCGACAGAAAAAATCAAAATTGGGAATTATATTGGAGAATATTTCAGAAAGCGAGGCAGGGAAGATCTAGCGGAAAAATTTCGTCTGGATGAATTCGAAATGAAGGTGCAGGCACTGGAAAGAACGTATATTGATAAGATTTTTGCACTGTGTGATTACTATATACAAAACAAATCAAAAAGATATTTAAGGCATTTATATGATATTTATAAACTGACACAGCATATTTCGTTTGATGCAAATTTTGAAAAACTGTATTATGAAATAAGAGAACACAGGAAAACAATGAAAATCTGTCCTTCGGCGGGAGAAGGTGTTGATGTGACAAAGATTATCCGGGAGTTTTGTGATGCAGATTTTTATCGCGAGGACTATGAAACAATCACAAGCTATTTTTCAGCGGATTATTTCGAACCGGAACCACGCCCAAATGCTGGAGGAACGATTGGAATTGATGTCGGAATCAAAGCATTCTATTCTGACAGCAATGGAAATACGGTATCAAATCCCAGATATCTGGAACGCTCCATGCGAAAGCTCATAAGAGAACAGCGCAGACTTTCCCGGAAGCAGAAAGATTCCCATAACCGCGGGAAGCAGCGGCTCAGGGTAGCCAGAGTGCATGAGAAAATAGCCAATCAGCGGAATGATTTCCTGCAGAAACAGTCAACGATGCTGGTGCGCGAAAACCAAACCATCTGTATCGAGGATCTGAACGTGAAGGGAATGATCCGGAATCATAAACTGGCAAAATCCATAGCAAGTGTTTCCTGGGCAAAGTTTTTCGAAATGCTGGAATATAAAGCCAGCTGGTATGGAAATGAACTTCACAGAGTACCAACGATGTATCCGAGCAGTCAAACCTGCAGCTCTTGCGGCTACAGAAATCCACGGATAAAAAATCTGAGCATTCGTATCTGGGAGTGCCAGAAATGCCATGCAGTTCATGACCGGGATACGAATGCAGGCATTAATATTCTGAAAAAAGCACTGCAGATGCAGTCTGCATAAAGATGAAAAGCTGTACCGTAGGGCATACGGGAACAGGATAAACATAGCTTGTGGACACTGTGTAAGACATTGCAGTACCGTAAGGTATTCGTCAATGCAGTAGTGGAAGAAACAAGAATCCCCTGCTTTAGCTGTGGGGAGTGTCAAAATAAGGCTACGAAAGAGCATGAATGCAGGATAGAAAGATATCAAAAGTAAAAATACCGGAACAATGTCAAAGTAAAATGATATTGTTCCGGTATTTTATTGATTAAAAAAATTATTTCGCTTTCTTCATCTCAAACACCAACGCAATCGGTGCTGAGCCTCTTCGGTATCCTGCCGGAACGGTGATGCAAAGTCCGCCTTCCACTTCTCTGAAAGCAACCGTTTCCCCATTCTCCACCATGCAGATCTCCGAAATCTTCTCTTCTGTATACGGCACGAAAATCTCAGCCTCTACCGATTCCTGCACCGTCGGATACAGCCGGAATACATACACGGAGTCACCCTTCTGTGTGAACGAAAGGTTTCCGCTCTGGTACGGTGCGCAGATACGGGTTCCGTAGATGGCGTCGCCGTATGTTTTCATCCACTGTCCAAAGCCGTTCAGGCTGTCCCAGGCGTCGACCGGGATACGGCCGTCTGGTTGCGGGCTGACGTTCAGTGCCATGTTTCCGCCTTTGGCAACGATGTTGACAAGCAGGCCGACAAGTTCACGTGGAGATTTGTAGTGATCGCCGTATTCGTACGTAAAGTCTACGCCGAGGGTAAGGCAGCTCTCCCACGGAACACCGAGCGGCTCTTCCGGAATGCAGAGCTCCGGGGTAACGTAGTTCTCATAAGCGCCGCCGATCGTACGGTCAACGGAGAGAACCCATGGCTGAATCTTACGCGCTTCGTCAACGATGTCGCCAAGATCAATATCCTGTCCGTTATGCTCGCACACCCAGCCGGCATCGAACCAGAGAATATCCAGCTTGCCGTAATTCTCGCAGAGCTCCAGCACCTGATTCTTTGTATATTCTTTAAAACGGTTCCACACTTCCGGGTACTCCTTCGGATCGTAGGATGGTCCGCGGGATGTCATGCCGTCTTTTCTAAGCTCCTCATTCCAGTAGTCCGGGCAGTGCCAGTCTGCTTTGGAAAAGTAAGCGCCGATGCCGATGCCTTTCTCACGGAATGCATCAAACATGGATTTCACGATATCCGCATTTTTGTGCTCATGGAACGGGCAGTCCTCTGCGGTTGTCTTATAATCGGTATATTTCGTATCCCAGAGGCAGAATCCGTCGTGATGCTTTGTGGTCAGAATCAGATAGCGGAACCCGCAGTCCTCTGCCATCTGTGCCCACTCCTCCGGCTGGAAGCGGACTGGGTTGAACGAACGGTTCAGATTAAAATACTGTTTTTTGAACGTTTCTCCGTCTGCCCAGTTTACCTGGTGGCGGGACCAGTCAGAATCCTTGTCACTTAATGCCCAGGAAGCAACCATACCCGGCTGGCAGTACAGACCGAAATGCATCATCAGTGCCAGTTTCTGGTCCTGGAACCACTCAAGCTGCTGCAGAATGGCCGGATCGGTCGGACGCACATACGTTTCAGCGGCGCTGTAGTTGTGAACACCCTGGGAAACAATTTCCTGTTCCGGATCAGCGGGTGCTTCATTGCTCCGGATATCAATGGTCGGTTCCGGTGTTCTGTTTTGATCTTCGTGTTCTAAGTTCTCTGTGCTCATAAGAGAGTCTCCTTCTCATCAAGATAAAATTCACACCAATACTCGAAAATACAGCCAGAACCCGTAAAGAACCGGTTTTGGCACTACAATTAAGAAAGAATCCTGCTTTATGGGATTCTTTGGCTGCAGCGGGTTGAAAAAGCGACATAATTCCTCGCTTCCGCAGTGCGATCCTGCCCGGAGGGCTTTTTTCTATAGAAAAAACCGCGGCGACCCGATGACGTGCAGGCGGCCGCGGATCGGACAGGAATCCTGTCCTCGAGATAGTGTGTGTACGGACTCCCGACACCGGGGTATCCGTCTGTGTTGTCTATAGAATACCATATAAATGTTAAAAAGTCACCCTTTAATTTTAAACAAAATGTTCATAAAAAATCGGTAAAAGTGAACAAAAAGGATCGCGGAAAAATCTGAAAAAATAACCCCCACGGGGGCTTGCAGGACGAATTTTAGCGTAGTAAAGTAAAAAAAGAAAAAAACAGAAAACGAAAAGGAGGAGAACATTATGCATATGGCTGATGCGCTGGTTGCGCCTGCAGTGGCTGCAACAATGTATGTCTGTTCCGGCGGAGCAGCTGGTTTTTCTGTAAAAAAAGTACGCCTGGAGAGCGACCCGAAAAAGATCCCAGTGATGGGAGTGATGGGTGCGTTTGTCTTTGCGGCGCAGATGATTAACTTTACAATTCCGGGCACAGGATCGAGTGGTCATCTCTGCGGAGGGATGATGCTGACTGCATTACTCGGACCGTACGCCGCATTTTTAACAATGATCGGTGTGCTGCTGATCCAGTGTCTGCTGTTTGCGGACGGCGGTCTTCTGGCGCTTGGGTGCAACATCTGGAATATGGCGTTTTATGGGTGCTTTCTCGGCTATTTCCTGTTCTGGTGTCCGATGATGAAAAAGGGAATGTCGCGCGGAAAGATTGTAGGTGCTTCCATCCTTGGGTGCGTGGTGACGCTGCAGCTTGGTGCTTTCAGTGTGGCGCTGGAAACACTTGCATCCGGTATTACGGATCTGCCGTTTTCTGTATTTGTGGCAACAATGCAGCCGATTCATCTCGCGATTGGTCTTGTGGAAGGCCTGATTACAGCGGCCGTTCTGCTGTTCGTCTATGAAGCGCGCCCGGAGATGCTTTCATGCAGCGAAGAAAGAACAAAGAGCCGCTTTTCTTTCAAGAAGACAATTGCGATTTTAGGCATCGCAGCACTGGTGATCGGCGGAGCTGTTTCTCTTGCGGCATCCTCCAATCCGGATGGACTTGAGTGGTCCATGGAGCGTCTGACCGGTTCGACGGAACTGGAAAATGACGGAACCGGCGCACATGCAGCGGCGGAAGAGATTCAGGAAAAAACGGCACTTCTGCCGGATTATGGTTTTAAAAATTCGGATTCCACGTTTGGAACCAGTTTTTCCGGAATTGCGGGATCTGCAGTTGTTCTTGTTGTCTGTGTCGGTGCATGCTATGCATTCCGCTTCTTTAAAAAGAAAAAGTCATAAGATGCACGGAACAGGAGAAAGAAATGAATAAACTTGGCAATGCACTATATGAAATCCATCATATGGATATGCTTGCGGCAAAGGACCAGTGGGTGAACAAGCTTCATCCGCTGGTTAAACTTGTTTTAACGGTTGTTTTTCTGACCGTAACGATGTCCTTTCCAAAGTACGATCTGACCGGCCTGCTGCGCATGGGAATTTATCCGATTGTGCTCTTTATTGTCGGCGAAATTTCGTTAAGCGACAGCATCCGGCGGCTTCGGATTGTTCTGCCGCTCGTCTGTTTTGTGGGGCTGTTCAATCCGATCTTTGACCGTCAGGTAATCGGGCATATTGGTACTGCTCCGCTGACAGCAGGGATGCTTTCCATGGTGACGCTGATGATCAAAGGTATTTACAGCGTACTGGCGGCGTATCTTCTGATTGCGACAACATCCATCGAGAAAATCTGTTATGCACTGCGTCTGGTTCATATCCCTGCCATTCTGGTGACACAGGTGCTGCTGACGTACCGCTATGTCACGGTGCTTCTTGAAGAGGCAAACCGTATGACCCAGGCGTACAGTCTGCGCGCGCCGAATCAGAAGGGTGTTCATTTCAAGGTATGGGGAACACTGGCCGGCCAGCTGCTTCTGCGCAGCATGGACCGCGCAAATGAGGTGTATGAAAGCATGACTTTGCGTGGCTATCAGGGAGAATTTTACTATACAGCGAAGGAGCCGTGCAAAGCGAAGGACTGGCTGTATATGGGGGTGTGGCTTGTACTTTTTGCCGTACTGAAAGTAACGGGATGAAGCGCTGCGTGGGAAGACATCTATTTGCAACAAGTCGGAAGAAGTAGAAAAGCAACCTAGTGCTGTTATCTGCACGCGGGAAGAGAAAAGAATTGTCGGGAGATATCAAAAATGAGCCATATTCACATCAAATTTGAACATGTTAATTATTCTTACGAAAAATCAGTCCCGATTCTGCAGGACATCACGTTTACTGCACACGAAAATGACAGCATCGGACTGATCGGCGCGAACGGTGTTGGAAAATCGACGCTGCTGAAACTTCTGGTGGGACTGAATCTGGACTACGAAGGCAGCATCCGTGTGGAGGAAATGCCGGTTGTAAAAGAGATGCTTCCCAAAGTGCGCGAAAAAATCGGCTACGTCTTCCAGGATTCCGACAGTCAGCTTTTCATGTCGACGGTATTTGAGGATGTTGCATTTGCTCCGCGAAATTACGGGCTGCCGGAGGAAGAGGTGGAAAAACGTGTAAACCATGCACTGAAACAGATTCACATCGAGCATCTGCGGGACAAACAAATTTACAAAATGTCGGGCGGAGAAAAAAAGATGGCATCGATCGCGACGATTCTCGCTATGACACCGGATATTATCCTGATGGACGAGCCATCGATTGCACTCGATCCCAGAAACCGCAGATCACTGATCCACATTCTGAACGATTTTGAACATCTGAAAATCATCGCATCGCACGATCTCGACATGATTCTGGAAACGTGCAGTCGCGTGATTCTGATGTCCGGCGGGTGCATTGTCTGCGATGGAGATGCAAAAGAAATTTTGACGAACCAGGAACTTCTCGAGGAAAATGGACTGGAACTGCCGTTCTGCCTGCAGAAGCCGGTGTGGTAGAAAAGGCCGAAAAAAACAAAAGAAAACAACAACCGGGGATATCTGAAATCAAAAGATCAGATATTCCCGGTTGTTGTTTTTAAAAAGAATCCGAAGGTCGAATCGGGATTCGGATTTCTGTTACAAATTTTTCTGGATCGCTTGTCATTCCGTTGTCAATTAAGGTGATTTCCTGCGATCGTCTGTCATAAAGATATCTCCAAAGAAAATTTATACAGCAGTACGAATCGGTTTCTTCTTTAAGTACCGAAACACCAGCAGGCAGAGGATAATAGAGGTCAGAGATCCACATGCCGTTGTAATGCCCATCGGGAACAGCGTGTCCGGGAACCAGATGGAAGTCAGATACACACCGGGGATTCTAACAAGCAGAATGGCAATGATATTGTGCAGGAAGGAAAATTCCGACCGTCCGCAGGCACAGAAATAGCCGCTGAAGGTGAAGTGGACTCCAGCAAAAATGCAGTCCCAGATATAACCGCGGATATACTGACCGCCGAGGCGTGCAACCTCCGCATCTGTTGTGAAAAGACCGACCACAGGAACGGAAATAAACTGAATCGTAATAGCGACGATCAGTCCGAAAACGACAGCAATCAGTGCAGCACACCACATGGTCTGTTCGGCACGCTTCTGCTTTCCAGCACCGATGTTCTGCGCGCCGAGCGCCGAAACAGTGGAAAGCATGGAAGATGGAATCAGGAACAGGAAGGTGATGATTTTCTCTACAATACCGACTGCAGCCGCTGCTTCCAGACCGCGCCGGTTAGCGATGATGGTAATGATGATAAAGGCGATCTGAATAAAACCATCCTGCAGGGCGATCGGAACACCGATTTTAAGAATCTGTCCCATCACAGCTGTCTGAGGGGAGAGATCCGACCGGGTAAGACGGATGCCGGTATCACGTTTGCGGATCGCAATCAGTGCCAGAATGACGCTGAGTGTCTGGGAAAGCGTGGTTCCAAGCGCGGCACCGGATGGACCAAGATGCAGGGCGCCCATAAAGAGATAGTCGAGTGCGATATTGGCCGCACATGCGACTGCGATGAAGTACATCGGGCTTTTCGAATCACCAAGTCCACGGAAGATGGAACTGATGATATTATACGCGGTGATGAATGGAATACCAATGAAACAGATCGTCAGATAAGCGACGGTGCCGGAAACGGCTTCGGATGGTGTGGACATCACAAGTACGATCGGCTTTACCAGAAGAAGCAGGATTACCATCAGCACGACGGAAACACCGAGAAATAAAGTGATGGTATTTCCTGTGCAGCGTGATGCCTGCTTTTTATCTTTTGCGCCGACGGCCTGCGCGATGCTGACAGTCGTTCCCATGGCAAGTCCCACGATGATAACGGTAATCATATGCATAACCTGACTGCCGATGGAAACGGCTGTTGTACTGGCCGCACCGTCAAACTGACCGATGATGAAAAGATCTGCCATGCCGTAGAGCGTCTGCAGAAAATACGATAAGAGATAAGGCAGCGAAAAATAGAAAATATTTTTCCAGATACTGCCGGTTGTTAAGTTTCGTTTCATGATAGGGAAACCTCCTGTTGTAGAATATTACGATTATAGTAAACCCTACAATAATTATAGAGTCAAGAATATAATTTTCTGCACTTTATAAAAATACTTTAGATTTATAAGTTCGAACGTTTTCCGTGTGCACTCCTTGACAAATGTTCAAAAAAGAACTATTATACAAAAAAGTTCAAAATAGAACAAATAAGAATATCAAGTTAAAAAAGAAGGTGAAAAAGTATGTTTGATGAACAATGGCAATTTGCAGTGGAGGTAGAACGAAAATACAACCAGTACCGAAAAAAGGTCATGGTGCGTTATGATCTGTCAGCTGCGGAAGTGGATGTTCTGCTGTTTCTTGCGAATAACAGCCAGTTTGATCTTGCAGTGGATATTGTGCGTGTGCGGAAAATGCAGAAATCGCATGTTTCACTGGCAGTGAACAAGCTGTGTGAAAAAGGATACATTCAAAAAGAAACAGATGCGGCGGATCGCAAGAAAGTGCATTTGAAGCTAGAAGAAAGTGCATCAGAAATTATCCGCTTTGGACAGGATTGCCAGAGAGCGTTTGGAGAATCGTTGTTTTCCGGAATTTCCAGAGAAGACAGGGAAGAATTTCTCAGATTATGCGAGCTGATTCGGAGGAACGTGACGGAAAAATAAAAACGCTGAAAGCCAGAGAGAAGAACATAATAGAAAAATAAGACAAAACAAAAACAGAAAGAGGAGGAAAACAGTCATCTGCCCCCAAATGGCAAAGTACAGGAAAAGTGCAACGGATCTAAGCGGATGACAGAAAAACTATGACAATAACACAACTTATCGTATGTATTGTGGCTGGTCTTGGCGCCGGCCTTGGCACGGGACTTGCGGGACTCTCCGCAGCGGCCGTTGTTTCACCGATGCTGATTACCTTTTTACACATGCCGGCTTATCAGGCGATTGGCATTGCGCTGGCATCGGATGTGCTGGCATCAGGAGTAAGTGCCTGGACTTATAAAAAGAATAAAAACATTGATATCCGCCATGGCGTGATTATGCTGATATCTGTTCTGATTTTTACACTAGTCGGCAGCTTCGTATCTTCGCTTGTGCCAAATGGAACCATGGGCGGATTTTCGAAAGTGATGACACTGTTTGTCGGACTGAAATTTATCATCCGTCCGATCATGACGACGAAAGAAGTACAGGCAAACAAATCAGAAAAACAGAAAATCCAGCAGTCGATTCTCTGCGGTGTTGTGATTGGATTTATCTGTGGATTTGTCGGAGCAGGCGGTGGCATGATGCTGCTTCTGGTGCTGACCAGCGTGCTCGGATATGAGCTGAAAACAGCAGTTGGAACGAGCGTCTTTATTATGACCTTTACAGCTCTGACCGGTGCGATCTCCCATTTTTATATCGGCGGCGCGCCGGACATTCCAATTCTGATTGCCTGTGTCATCAGTACCCTGGTCTTTGCACAGATTGGAGCGAAATGGGCCAACGGGGCAAATGTGAAAATGCTGAACCGCGTGACGGGAATTTTGCTCTGTGCGCTGGGGCTGGTGATGCTGTTTTTCTAACTACGTCGACTGACACTTTAGAAGTTTCCAAATATGATTTAACCAAATCAAGGAAGTCCCTTGCTTCCATGGTGAAAAACAATAAGCAGCGAATCGGATTGAGAATATCTGCTGCTATATAGGAAAAAATCCTGTGGGACATGAACGGCCTCCCAATCTTCAAAATGAAAAGCGGAAGGTTGAGAGATAGTTTAACGTCTTGCAGGATTTTTCCTATTATAAAACTATAGATTTTACGCAGATAACCCCAAAATCAGAAAATGGTGTACAACTGGATGAAAAATAAATCAGGATCTCATCGCACCATCCACGGAAAGAATTTCTCCGGTTACATACGAAGCCATATCGCTTGCCAGGAAGAGGAATGCGTTTGCAATGTCTTCTGACTCACCAATTCTTCGAAGAGGAATGCGGTTGATGAGTGGATCAATCATTTCTTTTGGAAGTGCGGCAACCATATCGGTACGGGTGATGCCAGGTGCAACCGCGTTTACACGGATATGGAAAGGACCAAGTTCCCGTGCGAGGGACCAGGTCAGACCGTTGACCGCATATTTACTGGATGGATAGGCAACGCCGCCCGGCTGGCCGCAGATGCTGACCATTGAGCTGGTATTTAAAATACAGCCGCCGCCCTGTTCTTTCATAATAGCAACGGTTGGAAGGATGCCGTTCATCATGGCGTTGACATTTAGATCCATGACACTGGCAAAGCGCTCTGCGGTATACTTGTCAATTGGTGTACTGTCTGAGACACCGGCGTTGTTCACAAGAATATCGATTTTGCCGTATTTTTCTTTGACTTTGTTGATCTCATCTACCATGGCAGCTGCATCGGTTAGCTTTGGCCATGCACCGGAAACTTCCCAGTCCGGGTTTTCTTCTTTTAAAGATGCAACCGCTTTTGCAACGGTCTCTTCCCGGGATCCGAACAGGACGACTTTCGCGCCGTTCTGCAGAAATTTGTGCACAATGGCATAGCCGATTCCTCTGGTTCCGCCGGTAACAATTGCAACTTTATCTTTTAACATCATACCATTCACCCGATCCCGTTTTTTCGTATCAATGAAAACTGATTATGCAGGCTGTAGTTTTTATTTTTTTAACGATTCGGAGAAAAATGAATTTTGCATGAAAAATCATTTGACTCTGAATGACGATTCGTTTTGGAGAATACAAAAAACGGGATATTTCCTTTCTCTTAAATTTTGTTGCAAATCTTTTCCTTTATTATACGGGATATCGTTGGTGGACAGTCAATGCAAATTTTTCAGAAATAAACAGCATTCTTTTCTCAAAAGCAGAAGATTTCTATGGAAAAAGAGAATTGTTACGTGGCTTTTTGAGGGAAAACAGGATATAATAGGAAACAAAAGTATACACCAGGTGTATGCTTTTATAAAATCAAAACGAAAAAAAGCGGAAAAACAGAAAGAAAAAGAGTGAAAAAAAGAGAAACGGTCAGAATGCGGGGGAATGACTGGACAAAAGGAAAAACGGGGTGCAACAATGAGGATTCAGGAAGTAATCAAAAAAACAGGATTGTCCAGGAGGACGGTTTATTATTATATCGATCAGAAGATGATCTCGCCTGTTGTTGATGAACATAACGGTTACCATGATTTTTCAGAAGCAGATATTCAAAAACTTTTTATCATCCGCAAGCTGCGCGAGGCAGGACTTTCACTGGCGGATATCCGCGCGATTCTTCACAAGCCGCGCACAACACCATTTTATCTGCATAAACAGCTGAATGCACTCCAGTCGCAGATGCTTACCATTCAGCAGACGATCAGCGAAATGGATCGTCTGAGCGGACAGCTTCCTGTGTGCCAGTCGCTTGAACAGCTTGCGGGGATGCTTGCAGATACCGATTTTTGCCCGGAAGATCCTACCCGGAATCAGATGGAATCCCGGGATGCCCGGCTGCTGGCACAGTATTTGTGGATGGCATATCTGGATACGCCGGTTACGGAATATCAGCAGTTTTTGTGGCAGAAAATCACACAGCATACGATTGAGCACGCAGGTACGGATTTGAAAATGATGTCCCGTTATTTACAGTACATTTCTCCGGAGCAGATTGATGCGACGAATATCAACCAGTATCTGCGCAATCAGAAAATTATCTCTCTGACGGAGGAAGATTATCCGGGTTTTATGGAAGAGCTGAAAGTTTCTTTGCTTGCGTTTGCGGCAGATCCAGTACAGCAGGAAAAATGGCGTCTTCTTTATCAGCCGGTGATCCATCCGACGGCGTTGTTCTGTGTATCCGTGAGCGGATGGATGCGGGAATTTCATCCGGCATACCGCCGCTATTATGAAAACACGCACACCTGCTGCCGGATGCTGAAAGATTTTATGGACAGTGATGAGGGAGCAGCGCTGAATGCGACACTGCGGGAGGCATTCCAGGGAAATTGTGATGTGCGTACAGGATATTACGGAGAACTGGAAGTGGCGGCAACATTCCATAAAAGTATTTATGCATTGCTGCCGCCAGAGAAGATCCGAAAATTTCTGGAAGAAAATTCAGATGAAAAATGATCTGGTTTTAGGATTCTGTTTTTATCATTCGAAGCGAGGATGCCCGGGGAACAAGTGTCACCGGCAGTACAATTTTTTCCGGTTCCGCCGCAGGGTTTTCCAGTGCGGAAAGGAGAATCCGGCTGGCTTCCCGTCCGATGCTTTCAAAGTCCTGATGAATAGAGGTAATTTCAAGACTCCGGCTGAGACTCGTGTCATCAAAACCACAGAGGCAGAGATCTTCCGGAATCCTAAGGCCAATGGTACGGCAGGCGAGAAAGATGAGTTCGGCAACCTGATCATTTTCTGCGAGAAGTGCAGTAATTCCATTTTGCCGCAGGGTAAGGAGCTGCTGTTGAAAAGGTGTGATTTCTGTTGAAAGGGCATCTTCTGTAGAAAGTGCATGTGGCCAGGTGATAAGCTGCCGGGAATCGGGCATGATTCCGGCGGCTTTTATTTCGTGCAAAAATCCGCCGAAACGATCACGGACCGACGAGGTTTCGGAAAGGGGAGCTGTTGTGAAAAAGGCGATGTTGCGATGCCCTTGTTCCAGAAGGTGGCGGGTGAGCTGCCGTCCGCCATCGTAATTGTCGCAGACAACATTGTTTAAATACGGACAGTCGGTCTGCTTGTCGATGATGACAACCGGGCGGTTTGCAAACAGGAAATCGTTTAACTGTTCCAGGTGGATATTGTCACGCTTGGGATAGTAGACAAGTCCGGCGATGTTCTGAGAACGGAGCAGTTCCAGTGTCGTACGTTCCTTCGGAGAGGAAGAGCCGGTGATATGAATGCTTAAAAAGTATCCTTTTTCGGCCAGTGCGGCACTTAAGGAACCAATCGTTTCCGAAATGTTTCCCTGTGTTGTGGCAAAGGGAAGCAGCAGGGAAACCATTTTTGATTTGCTGTCGTTTTCTGATGCGGAGGAGGAAACCGGTGGGATTTTCTGCGAGACAAAGCTTCCGACGCCGCGTTTTCGATACAGGATTCCCTGCTGTTCCAGATCTTCAATCGCCCGCTTTGCTGTGATGCGGCTTACCTCATATTGCTCCGAGAGCATTTTTTCCGTGCAGAACACGGCATCGGAAGAAAACTGTCCGGTGCGGATGCGCTCTAAAAGAGCTTCTTTGATGATTTCATATTTGGGTTTCGTTATTCTTTTATTTCTATCCATGTCTGTAAAATTCCTCAAATAGTATGATTGGTGACAACTGTATTTGTAAAAGTGTGATATCGACTTGCTTTGTATTATAATCTCGGGAAAAAGATAAGTCAAACTAAAAATGATATATCAAATAAAAAGAAAATGATATAAAATCATGGAAAAACGTAGAAATACTTGACAGAAGCATTGCGTTTTTTTATGATATGATATATCAAATCAACACGGCAATACAGGAACAAGACTTAATATAGAAAGAGTTTTAAGTTTGAAAATCATTTTTATAACAGGAGGAAACACATCATGAAAACAACTGTTCATATTATTTCCCATTCCCACTGGGACAGAGAGTGGTATCAGTCTTTTGAAAAACACAGAATGAAACTGATTGAGCTGGTAGACAATATTTTGGAAAAAGCAGAGAACGATCCGGAATTTGGTGGATTTTTCCTGGATGGACAGACGATTGCCCTGGACGATTACCTGGAAGTGCGCCCGGAAAAACGCGAGCAGGTGGAAAAATGCGTCCGTGAAGGAAAAATCCAGACTGGCCCGTGGTACATTCTGCAGGATGAGTTTCTGACCAGCGGTGAGGCATGTGTCCGCAATCTTCAGGTCGGCATGCAGGAAGCAGCGCGTTACGGAGCGATCGGAAATGTCGGTTATTTCCCGGATGCATTCGGAAATGCGGGACAGATGCCGCAGGTGCTGAAGCAGGCGGGCATGGATGCGGTTGTGTTCGGACGCGGTGTAAAACCGATCGGACCGAATAATGAGGTAACCGGAGGACAGTATGAGTCCACGTATTCCGAAATGATGTGGGCATCCCCGGACGGAACGAAACTGCCGGGTATTCTGTTTGCAAACTGGTATAACAACGGAGTGGAGATTCCGGTGGATGAGGCAGAAGCAAAAGTTTACTGGGACAAAAAACTGGCCGATGCGAGAAAATTTGCGGCAACACATCAGCTTCTGATGATGAACGGATGCGACCATCAGCCATTGCAGAAGGACATTACCGAGGCAATCCGTGTCGCACGGAAACTATACCCGGACATTGAATTTATTCATTCGGATTTCAAAACCTATGTAAAGGCAATGGAAAAAGAAATTTCCGAGAATTTCTCTACGGTAAAGGGCGAGCTGACAAGTCAGGAAACAGACGGAAGATGGACTCTGGCAAACACCGCTTCTTCCTGGATGGGACTGAAAGTGGACAACCGTGCCGGCGAAACAGCGCTGGAGCGGAAAGCAGAACCGGCGGCAGCCATGGCAGAGGTGCTTGGCAAAGCATACCCGGAAGACCAGATGATTTACAGCTGGAAAAAGCTGATGCAGAATCATCCGCATGACAGCATCTGCGGCTGCAGCGTCGATGAAGTAAATGAAGAAATGAAAACCCGCTTTGCGAAGAGCAGACAGGTGGCGGATGCGATTTACGATGAGAGTGTAGAATACCTGACCGATCAGGTGAATACCGCGGCACTTCCTGGAAACAGTGAAAAGATTCCGTTCGTTGTATGGAATACTTCTGGCACCGCGAAAAAACAGGTCATTGCAAAAGAACTGCATCTGTTCCGCGATTACAATCTGTTTGTATGGGATGGTTATGAGGCGGCCGAGGCAGTAGAAATGCCAAATCTGGTGCTTCGCGATGCAAACGGAAATGCAGTTCCGGCAAAAATCGAAAATGCAGGAATTTCCTTCGGGTACGATCTGCCGGATGACCGGTTCCGTCAGCCATATATGGCAAAGAAGGTGCTGGTAACGTTTGAGGCAGAAGTTCTGGCGATGGGATATGCAACATATTATCTGGAGCAGGCAGAGCCGGATCAGAACCAGGAAACCTCTGCAGATTTTGCGAATGAGCGCGTTCTGGAAAATGAAAACCTGAAAGTTACGGTCAATGAGGACGGTTCCTACCAGATTCTGAATAAGGAAACCGGAAGAACGTATGAAAATCTGGGACTCTATGAAGATACCGGAGATATGGGAAATGAATATATTTATATTCAGGACTCTGGAAAACAGACAATCACAACGAAAGGCATGAAAGCTGAGATTCGCTGTGTGGAGAAAAATGCATTCCGCACGGTAGTTGAGATCTGTCACGAAATGATGATTCCGTCCGGTATGGGAGAGGAACTGCAGAGACAGCGTGAGATGTGTATTGACCCATATACGCGTGTGGCAAACCGTTCGAAGGAACTGGTTCCGATGGAAGTAAAGACGGTTCTGACACTGGAAAAATCGGGAAAAGGCCTGCACGTTGCAACGACAATCTGCAATCAGGCAAAGGATCACAGAGTCCGCGTTGTAATGCCGACGGGTCTGAATACGTCTACGCATCTGGCAGATTCTGCCTTTGAGGTTGTAAAGAGAAATAACCGTCATAATGATACCTGGACGAATCCCTGCGGATGTGAAAGACAGCAGTGTTTTGCTGCAATGGAAGATGAGACAAATGGTCTTCTTGTGGCAAACCGCGGATTGTATGAATATGAGGTTCTGGCGGATGAGGAGAATGCGATTGCGGTAACGCTGCTTCGTTCCGTTGCGGAGATGGGTGACTGGGGTTATTTCCCGACGCCAAAGGCGCAGCAGATCGGAACGTTTACCCTGGAGTTTGAAGTTGTGCCGTATGCAGCCGGTAAGACGGGCGAGGCATTTACCGAGGGTTACGCATTCCAGCAGGATCTGACAGCAGCACAGGCCGGTCTTTCAAAGGCATGGCTCAGAAAGCCGGGTCAGGTAAAACCGGAACTCGTATCGGGCGAGATGCCGCTGGAAATGAGCTTCCTCCGCTTTGAAGGGGAAGGAATTCATCTGACGGCGTTTAAGAAGGGACTTGCAAAGGACGATCTGTTTGTGCGGTTTGTGAACAATATGCCGCAGGATGAGGTACTTTCCTTCCGAAAGGAGAGCTGGATGAAAGAGGTTTACCGCAGTAATGTAGTGGAAGAGAAGGGTGAGGTACTTTGCCCGGATGAGAACGGGGTGTATCATGTGACACTCCGGGAGTTTGAGATTGCGACGTTTGGGGTTGTGAAATAACGGCTGGCGCGTGAGCTGGGAGTGAGAACGGGAGGAAAGTCTGGATCCGCCTGAAGGGCGGATCGGCGCAAGATGGTTGAAAAGAATAGGATGGAAAAAGCAAGAATGTGCTGGACTTTAAAGGGGACAAGTTATATGCTGGAAATATGAGAAAAATTTCCAAAGGAGGGTTTTTAAGATGCAGAAATGGACGAGCAGGATTGAGACCCCGATCAAGGCAGAGCTGATTTGTTATGATGTGAATGGAATTCATATTGTGTTTGGGGTGACGGAAGAGAATCAGCTGAAGCTGTTTCATTTTTCACATGCACCGTTTGACGCGGAGAATCTTTGCCGGAAGCCGGATGGAGTGTGGATGATGGAAGGAATGCGGGAAGCTCAGATTAAGGAGAGCTTCCAGCTGGTGCAGGTGAATTTTTCGGGGTATAACCGGCCGTATGAGAAGCATGGAAATAAGTATATTGTGACGGCTCCGGGCTTTATGCTGAAGTTTGATTCGATTTCGGAGGAGAGAAATGAGAACGGGGATCTGCTTCGGATTGTGCAGTCGGATGATGTGACGGGCGCGAAGGTGGAGTCTGTGATGCAGTTTTTTGATGGGATTCCGGTTGCGAGAATGTACAATACAGTGACGAACGAAGGAAAGGAAGACCAGACACTGGAGTACATTTCGAGTTTTAGTTACTGGGGTATTGAGAAGGAACAGAAAGAGGGAATTCCAGAGCTTGTCAGCTCGGATGACAAGATGTCGATGGTTGTGGTTCACAATGGATGGCAGAAGGAGCTGACGGTGAAGAAGTACCGGTTTGCAGATCTTGGCATGGCGCAGACGCAGCCGCATAATTATCAGAGAACTTCGAAGACGATTGAGATTACGAATACGGGCAACTGGTCGGCGAAGGAATATGTGCCGATGGGATATATTGGAAACAGTGCGGCAGATTCGAGTCTGTTTTTTGAGATTGACCACAGTGGTTCCTGGCATTATGAGATCGGAGATCAGAACTGCCATTTTTATCTGGCGGTGAGCGGTCCGACAGAGATTCAGTCACACTGGTCGAAGAACCTGAAGCCGGGAGATTCCTTTACAACGGTTCCGGTGGCTGTCGGCGTAGGTCATGATGATTTCGAGGAAGCGATTGGTACTTTGACGAAGTACCGCAGAAAGATCCGCCGTCCGAACAAAGATAATGAAAATCTGCCGGTTATTTTCAATGATTATATGAATTGTCTGTTTGGAGATCCGACCACAGAAAAAGAGTTCCCACTGGTGGATGCGGCAGAGAAGGCCGGATGTGAGTATTTTGTCATTGATGCCGGCTGGTATGCGGACGGCAACTGGTGGGACAGTGTCGGTGAGTGGCAGGAGAGTAAAAAGCGCTTTCCGAATGGAGTGCGTGAGGTGACGGATTATATTCGTTCGAAGGGCATGATTCCTGGTGTCTGGCTGGAGCTGGAGGTTATGGGTATCAACTGTAAGAAGGCTTCCATTCTGCCGGATGAGTGCTTCTTCCTGCGCCACGGCAAGCGTGTGTATGACAGAAGCCGTTATCAGCTGGATTTCCGTCATCCGCTTGTGATTGAGCATGTGACCGAAGTCATCGACCGTGTGGTACGGGACTACGGTGTCGGCTATATCAAGATGGACTACAATATTGAGCCTGGTATTGGTACGGAAGTGGATGCAGACAGTTTTGGAGACGGTCTTCTGGAGCATGAGAGAGCGTATCTGGCATGGCTGGATGGCATCTACAAAAAGTATCCGGATCTTGTCATTGAGAACTGCTCGAGCGGCGGTCTTCGGATGGACTATGCGATGCTGGCGCGAAACAGCATTCAGTCGACGAGCGATCAGGAGGATTACCGCAATTATGCGACGATTTCGGCGAATGCAGCCATCGGCGTGACGCCGGAGCAGGCGGCGATCTGGTCATATCCGCTGCGGGACGGCACAAAAGAGGAAGTTATTTTCAATATGGTCAATGCGCTGCTGCTTCGTATTCACCAAAGCGGCCATCTCGCAGAAATTTCGCCGGAGCGGTTTGAACTTGTAAAAGAGGGAATTGACTGCTACAAAGAGATCCGCAGCGGCATCAAGGACGGCGTTCCGTTCTGGCCGATGGGATGGGCAGACAATGAAGAAAAACACCTCGCAGCCGGAATCCGTGTGCCGGGAGATGTAATTTATCTTGGTGTGTGGAGACGCGGCGGAGAGGCTGATTTTGAAGTTCCGCTGAACCGGGCATTCCCAGGGAAAGAGCTGGAGTTTTCCTGCATTTACCCGAAAGCATGCGGTGATGTGTTCCATTACGATGACTACAGTAAGACGCTGCAGATTCACTTCCCGGAGACATATATGGCGCGTCTGTTTCAGATTAAAGTGAAATAAAATTACATAAATCCCCGCCCGCGGAATAAATTGTATCGGAGTGTATCTGATAGGATTTTTCTGGGGAGGGGATTTTTTGCGTTTTCTTTCGGCGCTTTCAGATCTGATGGTTCCCGTGCTGATTTTTTATGTGGTCGGACTGGGGCTTTTGATGAAACAGGATGTGTTCGGCGATTTTCTGAACGGGGCGAAGGACGGCATGCGGACAGTGATCGATATTGTGCCGACTCTGATCGGGCTGATGGCAGCGGTCGGTGTTCTGCGGTCATCGGGATTTCTGGAGGAATTTGGAAAACTGCTTGGAACCGTGCTGGAACCGGCGGGAATCCCGTCTGCGCTGGTACCGCTCGGTGTTGTGCGTCTCTTTTCCAACAGCGCGGCGGTGGGTCTTCTGCTGGATCTCTACAAAGAGGCGGGCTGTGACTCCTTTGTCGGACGGGCGGCATCGATTATGATGTCGTGCACGGAGACGGTTTTTTATACCATGGCAGTCTATTTTGGCGCGGTGCAGATCAAAAAAACACGGTACACATTGGCGGGCGCCTTGTTCTCTTCTCTTGTCGGAATGGCGGTCAGTATTGCCCTGGCAAAGGGAGTGTAAGGATCTTTTCTAATCATACCAGTGAAATGTGTTGACATTTCCATCCAATTGGAATAAGATGGAACCAACTTAAAACATACAAACTCAATAGGAAATAAGGAAATAGAGAAAAGAGCGCAAAAGTAAGGAGGAAATCAACGATGGCAAAGGTATATGACAGCATTCTGGATCTTGTGGGAAAGACACCGCTGGTAGAGTTGAAAAGAATTGAAGAAAAAGAAGGACTGCAGGCGAAACTGATCGCAAAGGTAGAATCCTTTAACCCGGCAGGTAGCGTAAAAGACCGTATTGCAAAAGCGATGATCGAGGACGCTGAGGCAAAAGGTCTCTTAAAAGAAGGCTCGGTTATCATTGAGCCGACCTCCGGAAACACTGGAATCGGACTGGCAGCGGCAGCAACCGTAAAAGGCTATCGCATGATCCTTACCATGCCGGAGACAATGAGTGTGGAGCGCCGCAATATTGTAAAAGCATACGGCGCAGAAGTTGTTCTGACCGATGGAACGAAGGGAATGAAGGGTGCAATCGAGAAAGCCGATGAGCTTGCCAAAGAGATTCCGAACAGCTTTATCGCAGGCCAGTTTGTGAACCCGGCAAACCCGGCAACCCACAAAAAGACAACAGGACCGGAGATCTGGGAAGACACCGACGGAGAGGTTGATATCTTTGTTGCAGGTGTCGGCACCGGCGGAACCATCACCGGAACGGGTGAATATTTAAAAGAGAAAAAACCGGAAGTAAAAATCGTAGCAGTAGAACCGGCATCCTCCCCGGTACTGTCCGACGGCGTTTCCGGACCGCACAAAATCCAGGGAATTGGCGCAGGCTTTGTGCCGGATACACTGAACACCAGCATTTACGATGAAATCATCAAAGTAGAAAATGAGGACGCTTTCGAGACCGGAAGATATCTGGCAGCCGAGGAAGCGATTCTCGCAGGAATTTCCTCCGGAGCAGCTCTGTATGCGGCGATCCAGCTCGCAAAACGAGAGGAAAATAAAGGCAAAACCATCGTTGTGCTCCTGCCGGATAACGGAGACAGATACTATTCCACAGCCCTGTTTGCCAAATAAAAGGGAACAGCTTCAGATTTTAAAATAATAGATATCAGCGAACACTGCCATCCGCGGCATTTTCTCTCCACCGCGAATGGCAGTTTCGCATATTAATTTATACCAGAAAGGGAACTTTACTTATGACATTACAACAGCTTCGCTACGTAATTCGGGCCGCAGATTCCAGATCCATGAATGAGGCGGCAAAGGCACTCTATATTTCACAGCCGAGTCTCTCCGGAGCAATCAAGGAGCTGGAAAAAGAGATTGGAATTGAGCTGTTCAAGCGCAGCAGCCACGGAACAGTACTGACCCCGGAGGGCGAGGAGTTTCTGGGTTACGCACGTCAGGTCACAGACCAGTATCAGCTTCTCGAGAACCGCTATATTTATCGCACCAAGGGAAAGAAAAAATTCAGCGTGTCGATGCAGCATTACAGTTTTGCCGTAAAGGCGTTTGTGGAGCTGGTGAAGCAGTTTGGTATGGATGAGTACGAGTTTGCGGTTTATGAGACGAGAACGTACGATGTGCTGATGGATGTAAAAAACTTCAAGAGTGAGCTTGGGATTTTGTATCGGAATGACTTTAATGCGAAGGTGCTGAACAAGCTGCTGAAGGATAATAACCTCGAGTTTCACGACCTGTTTTCCTGCGGAACGTACGTCTATCTATGGAAAGATCATCCGCTTGCGGATCAGGCGGAGATCACAATGGAGGAGCTGAAGGAATATCCATGCCTGTCCTTTGATCAGGGAAGCAACAATTCGTTCTTCCTGGCAGAGGAAGTGCTTTCGACGTATGAATATAAGAGAATCATTAAGGCAAATGACCGTGCGACCATGCTGAATCTGATGGTCGGACTGAATGGCTATACGCTCTGCTCCGGCATTATCTGTGAGGAATTAAACGGCAGTGATTACCGCGCGGTGCCGCTTCATGCAGAGGAAAACATGATGATCGGTTATGTTTCCAGGAAGGGTATGTCGATCAGCGCACTGGGACAGCAGTATTTGGAAGAAATTCGGAAATATAAGGAGCTTGTGCTGTAAAAAAGGAGAAACAAGAAGACTTTAACCGAATCAAGTAAGTCCCCTGCTTCCATTGCGAAAAGCAATAAGCAGTGGGTGGGGACTTGCTTGTATCAGGAGTGGTACAAGCCACTCCTGATAAGCTGCGAAGCAGCTATTCGGTTATGAGCAAGTAGCGAAGCGGATTGCGAATATCCGCTTTGACTCTCTGGAGTGTGTTTGAAAAAGGCTTTTCGCAAGCTGCGAGTTCCATCTTGTGGGAGATGAATTGCATTTGTTATCTTGTTTTATGTAGCATGATTGGATATAGAAATTTCAGAAGAAAAAATATTGGCGATAAAGAATAGCTATAGGAAAACCCTATAACCAGCCATCAATTTTCTATATTGGACAAAGCAGAAGACTGTCGCTATAATAATCCTTGTAAACAGATAGGAAATATCACCAAAACGAGAGGAAGCGAAGTGAATGAGAGCAGTTTTCGCAGAGAATCGAATTGTGATCTATGATGTCATGTGTTGCAGTGTAAGCAGATAAAACCGAAAGAAAACGGAGCCGCATTGCAGCATGGACAAAACAAGATGGCAACCGGTTCCGATAAATAATAGAAAACCGAACATGAAAAGAAATAGAAAAACGAAAAACAGAACAGGAGAATACAATCATGAGCAAAAAAACAAGAGCAGAAAGAAATCTTAAATTTGAAACCTTACAGCTTCACGTAGGACAGGAAAATCCGGATCCGGCAACCGGAGCAAGAGCAGTGCCGATCTATCAGACCTCTTCTTTCGTATTCAACAACTCCGATCACGCAGCAGCAAGATTCGGACTCCAGGATGCAGGAAACATCTACGGCCGTCTGACCAACCCGACAGAGGATGTTTTCGAGCAGAGAATGGCAGCACTGGAGGGCGGCGTTGCGGCACTTGCAGTAGCTTCCGGAGCAGCAGCTATCAACTACACCATCATCAACCTGGCTCAGAAGGGCGACCACATCGTATCCGCAAAGAACATCTATGGCGGTTCCTACAACCTGCTGGCACACACCCTTCCACAGTACGGCATCAGCACCACATTTGTTGATGTATTCGATCTGGATGAGGTTCGCGCAGCCGTTCAGGAGAACACAAAAGCAATCTACATCGAGACGCTTGGAAACCCGAACTCCGATGTGGTAGATATCGAAGCACTCGCAAAAATCGCACATGAGAATAAAATCCCGCTGGTTGTAGACAACACCTTCGCAACTCCGTATCTGGTTCGCCCGATCGAGTACGGTGCAGATATCGTTGTACATTCCGCAACCAAATTTATCGGCGGTCACGGAACTACCCTTGGCGGTGTGATCGTAGACAGCGGTAAATTCGACTGGGAGGGATCTGGCAAATTCGCATCCCTGACCGAGCCAAACCCGAGCTACCACGGCATCAGTTTTACAAAAGCAGTTGGACCTGCTGCATTCGTTACAAAAGTACGTGCGATCCTTCTTCGTGATACCGGAGCTACGCTTTCTCCGTTCAATTCCTTCCTGCTTCTGCAGGGACTTGAGACACTGTCTCTCCGTGTAGAGCGTCATGTAGAGAACGCGCTGAAGGTTGTAAAATATCTGGAGAGCCAGCCACAGGTAGAAAAAGTACATCATCCGTCTGTATCCGATGATCCGGAGCAGCAGGCACTGTACGCAAAATACTTCCCGAACGGCGGCGGTTCCATCTTCACCTTCGAAATCAAAGGTGATGCACAGAAAGCAAAAGATTTCATCGACAATCTGGAGCTGTTCTCCCTGCTGGCTAACGTTGCCGACGTAAAATCTCTGGTGATCCATCCGGCAACCACTACACACAGCCAGTGCACCGAGGAAGAACTGCTGGATCAGGGAATCAAACCAAACACCATCCGTCTTTCCATCGGTACCGAGAACATCGACGATATCATCGAGGATCTGGATGAGGCATTTGAGGCAGTTCAGTAAAAAGGATACAAAGTAAAAGAGAATATAAAAAAGCATACAAAAAAAAGAAGCGTGTTTGAAAAAACAAACATGCTTCTTTTTTGGGCTTAGATAAACCGCATGGGAAATTATGATGCCAGAGCGTATTATGAATCGAATGCCAGTGCTAGTACATGACGCTGTTTGCACCGGAGGCAAGATGGCTGTAAGCCTGCTGGCGGAGCTGGCCCTTGTATGGCGTCCATCCTGGAAATCCCTGTGCCTCGGTTTTCATAACAAGATAGTTGTCGTTTTTCAGAGAACGAATCATATCACCGCCAAACGCGATTTCCGCACCGGTCAGATCATCCTGGGTCGGATGGTAAATATCGGTTCCGGCGATCGTCAGACATTTTACCAGCTATTTTTGTTTTTGCCTGCTATTAACCATAGGTCTGTCTCATGCTGCGTCAGCGTTACGCCGCTGGCATGTTTGAAAGCACCAGAAGCGTGTTTTTATACGGGATTTTGAATAAAAAAGACAAATGATTTCAGCGTCTGTGCAGAGATATTTCCCGGCTTTTTTGATGCTTTCATTTTGAGCGGATACGCGGCACCGATCACAAGAGGCGGTGCGTCGCGCAGAGGAACGGCGGTGACGTTTGGGTGGTGGAACAATGCAAAGTTACTCCCGGCAAACAGGCTTAAGGCTTCGCCGACTTCCACGGAGCTTATCATGGATTCCAGGCGGGCAGTGCGCAGGATGTGCGGTTTTTGGTCTGCCTTTTCAAATAGTTGCATACAGAGCTGATAAATCGAGGTATAGGGATGCATAAGAATCAGAGGTTCTCTGGCAATGTCAGCGATTGTCAGGGAAGATTTTTCTGCAAGCGGATGATCGATGGGGAGCATCACACAGAGACGATCCTTTGCGAGAGGTACAAAGTGATATTTCTGCGGTGAAATCATGGAATCCCGTGCAATGACAAGATCAAAACGACCGGACTGCAGACCGTCCATCAGCTCGTTTTCTTCACACTCTTCCAGCATCAGTTCAACCTCCGGATGCGTATGTGCGAAAGCGCGGATGCGGGAGGTGAGATGATACTGCGTCAGAAACGGAAGAGAGCCGACGCGGAGCGGCTGGCGTTCCGACTCTTTAAAGTGGCGCATTTTCTGCAGCATCTGATGATACTGGCGGGAGAGCTCTGAGGCTTCCTGGCAGAACAGCTCGCCTGCCGGAGTCAGAACCGCCTGGCGGCGGGTGCGGTCGAAGAGGGTGAGATTCAGTTCGGATTCCAGCTTCTGGATCTGCTTCGAGAGCGTGGACTGTGCGATATGAAGATTTTCTGCAGCTTCTAAAAAAGTGTCGCATCGGACGGTCATCAGAAAAAAGTCGATCTGTTCCATGGTCATAAGAGAGAACCTCCTTTTGAAAATCATTCCATTTCATTCATTCCATTCTGGAAACAATTGTACCACAGATCGAATTGATTCCACAAAGGTTTCTTTTTAAAATAAAAAAGGATAAAACATGCAGCAGGGAAAGTGGATGGAGAGGATCCGATGGATTTGCTGGCTGAATGGAGTACAAAAAAGAACATTCTATGAGATAGTTTTGATTTGGGGAATAAGGAGAATGATTATGGCTGAAAAAGTAAGAGATCTGCGCAGTGCGCTGGAACGATTGAAAAATATGCCGGGACAGCTTGCCGAGACGGATGTTGCAGTTGATCCGATGGCGGAGCTTGCCGGAGTTTACCGCTATGTCGGCGCGGGCGGAACGGTAAAACGTCCGACGAAAGAAGGACCGGCAATGATTTTCCGCAATATCAAAGGGCACCCGGACGCAAGTGTTGCGATCGGTGTCCTGGCGAGCCGGAAGCGTGTGGCTGCACTTTTGGACTGTGAGCCGGAGAATCTTGGGAAAATGCTGTATCACAGCGTGGAAAAGCCGGTTGCACCGGTGGAATTTCAGGGTGCGCCGCCGTGTCAGGAGGTTGTGCATCTGGCGACGGATCCCGATTTTGATCTGAACCGCCTCGTCCCGGCACCGACCAACACGCCGGATGACGCAGGCCCGTACATCACGCTTGGCATGTGTTACGCTTCTCACCCGGATACCGGGCTGCACGATGTGACGATTCACCGTCTCTGTATTCAGGGAAAAGACGAACTTTCGATTTTCTTCACGCCGGGTGCACGCCATATCGGCGCGATGGCAGACCGTGCGGAGGAGCTTGGCCAGAAACTGCCGATTTCCATCAGCATCGGCGTCGATCCTGCGATTGAGATTGGTTCCTGCTTTGAGCCGCCGACAACACCGCTTGGTTACGATGAGCTTTCGGTTGCAGGTGCGCTGCGGAAAGAGCCGGTGGAACTGTGCCATTGCGTTTCGGTAAATGAGATGGCAATTGCGAATGCAGAGTATGTGATCGAGGGCGAGGTTATCCCGGGCGTACGTGTGCAGGAAGATCAGAACAGCCACACCGGTTACGCAATGCCGGAATTCCCGGGTTATACCGGTCCGGCGAGCGATCAGTGCCGCCTGATTAAAGTAAAAGCGGTAACACACCGGCGAAATCCGATCATGCAGACCTGCATCGGACCAAGCGAGGAACATGTTTCCATGGCGGGCATTCCGACGGAAGCGAGTATCTATGGTATGGTAGAAAAAGCAATGCCGGGACGACTCCAGAATGTGTACTGTGGTTCTGCGGGCGGCGGAAAATATATGGCTGTTCTTCAGTTTAAAAAGCTTGGTCCAAGTGATGAGGGAAGACAGCGTCAGGCGGCGCTGCTGGCTTTTTCTGCATTCAGTGAACTGAAACATGTATTTCTCGTGGATGAGGACGTGGACTGCTTCGATATGAACGATGTCCTTTGGGCAATGAACACACGATTCCAGGGCGATGCGGATATCATCACGATCCCAGGTGTCCGGTGTCATCCGCTCGATCCGTCAAACGATCCGACGTGTTCGCCATCGATCCGCGATCACGGAATTGCATGCAAGACAATTTTTGACTGTACCGTGCCGTATGATCAGAAGAAAAGATTTGTGCGGGCGAGGTTTCTGGAAGTTGATCCGAAACACTGGCTGGACGAGGAATAAAAGCATGTTTTGCAAAAAAATGTTATATTGTGTTTTAAAAAGTATATTTTGTCAAAAAAGGAGAGTAGCCTGGTATGCTGAAATTTGAGAAAAACGATTATACAATAGAAGAAGTAACACTGTGTGGCGAGACGATCCGGTTTCGGGCGTTCCGCGACCTGATTTATGTGGAAAAACCGGTTAATGAAGAGTTTCAGAAGATGAATCTTTTTGTGCCGGAATGCTATTATGAGGGAGCATCCCTGCATGGCTATGATTTAGGAAGCGCGCCGGTTTTCATGCCGAATACGGTCGGCGGCTACATGCCGGGTCCGGCGGATGAGCCTGGAACGAATCCATTTTTACAGGGCAGACCCAACACGATTTTTCGTGCACTGCAGCACGGCTATGTTGTGGCATCCCCGGCAATCCGCGGCAGAGTGCAGAAGGGGGCAGATGGCCGGTACAACGGAAAAGCACCATCCTGCGTGGTTGATTATAAAGCAGCCGTGCGATATCTCCACTTCTTCGCGGATGAGTTGCCTGGCGATGCGAGCAAAATTATCACCAATGGAACGAGTGCCGGAGGTGCGCTGTCATCCCTGATGGGAAGCACGGGAAATCACCCGGACTATGAGCCGTATCTGCAGGCACTTGGCGCGGCGGATGCCGGAGATAACGTGTTTGCGGCTTCCTGCTACTGCCCGATCACAAACCTTGAACACGCAGACATGGCGTATGAATGGGAATTTTGCGGAGTAAATGATTTTCACCGTGCCAACATGAAAATGGATGAGGGCGGCCGCCCGGTTTTCACACCAGTGGATGGCGAGATGACGAAAGAACAGATCCTTGTTTCAGCAGAGGAAAAAGCAATGTTTCCGGCATATGTAAACAGCCTTGGATTGAAGGATGAAAACGGAGATCCACTGACACTTGATGCAGACGGAGAAGGATCCCTGAAGGAATATGTAAAACGCGTTGTGATGGAATCTGCGCAGAGAGCATCTGACCAGGGTGTGGATTTATCAGATAAACCATGGCTGATCGTCGAGAACGGCAAAGTGCAGGGCATGGATTTTACCGCTTATGTCAAAGACATCACCCGGATGAAAACGGCACCTGCTTTTGATGCGCTGGATCTGGAAAGCCCGGAGAATGATCTGTTTGGAAACGAGACGACAAACTGCCGCCACTTCACGGAATACAGCACAGCACACACGAAAGCACAGGGCGCGTGTGCGGAAGCAGAAGTTGTGAAAATGATGAATCCAATGGAATACATTATGGACGAAAAAGCAGAAAAAGCACAGCATTTCCGCATCCGCCACGGCGAGTGCGACCGCGACACCTCTTTGGTGATCTCGGCAATGCTGACGGCAAAACTGCGCGAGGCGGGCTGTGAGGTTGATTACCATTCCCCATGGAATACGCCGCATGCAGGCGACTACGACCTCGACGAGTTATTCGCATGGATCGATGGAATCTGTGGATAAAAGGAAGGAACGAGACGGATGACTGTGGAAAAACGGATTGTAGTTGGCGCTTCCGGGGCGAGTGGAATGCCGCTGCTGATGAAGTGCCTTGAAATTCTGCGGGATAGTGAGGAATACCGTTCCCTTCTGGTGATGAGCCGCAGCGCGAAGCTGACGCTGGAGCAGGAGACGGACTGGAGCGTTTCGCAGGTGGAAGCGCTGGCGGACGAGGTGCTCGATCCGGACAACATCGGCGCAGGCCCGGCGAGCGGGTCGTACCGGACGGAAGGCATGGTGATTGTGCCGTGCAGCATGAAAACGGCGGCCGGTATTGTAAGCGGATACACCGACAATCTGCTGCTGCGCGCGGCGGATGTAACGATCAAGGAGAAACGCCCGCTTGTACTGGCAGCACGGGAGACACCGATGAGTGAAATTCATCTGCGGAATCTGTACGAACTGTCGAGATTGTCAAATGTATGGATTGTTCCGCCGATGATGACCTTTTATCAGAAACCGGAGTCCATCGACGATATGGTGACACATCTTGCGGCCAAACTGCTTTCGCCGTTCGGCGTGGAAGTAAAGGAGTACCGGAGATGGAAAGGATGCTGACAAAAAAGACAACGGCTGCAGGATGCACGATGGAAGTGACGGTAATGAAGATCGGTGAAGATTTTCAGATCTGTCTCGCCGGAGGAGAAAAGCCGCATATCGGCTGTGTGGTGCAGGCCGTACCACGGGAATCGCTGACCGGAGACGGGAGCTGGAGTGCGACTTCCTCGGTATGGAACCGCACCGGACATAAAGATGAGGTACTGTGCCGGATGCTGGCGGAAAAAATCTGTTGTGCCTGCCGTACCGTGACCGTCTGCACCGGTGGCGTGCATATCGATGGAATTACCGGAGAGCAGATCCGGGAGATTGTGGATGCGGTAGAGAAGATGGGAGAAGAGATTGCGCAGGATTTGAGATGATAAGTAAGCATGGAAAGCGGATAAAAAGTTATTGCATTTTTCGGACATGCTTTGGGTTTGTGTTATATTTCCTATTGAATATGTAGAGAATATGGAATAAAATAAAAGAAGGTATTTTTATCATGACATATATTCGGAGGAAATAAAATGAAAGTTTCGACAAGAGGACGGTATGCGCTTCGTCTGATGCTGGATCTGGCACTCAACAATACCGGCGAACCGGTGCGTTTGAAAGATGTGGCAAAGCGGCAGGAGATTTCGGAAAAATATCTGGAACAGATCATCTCGATTTTGAATAAAGCTGGTTTCGTAAAAAGTGTGCGCGGCCCGGCGGGCGGTTATTCCCTGAAACGAAAGCCGGAAGAATATACCGTGGGCATGATCCTGCGTCTGACCGAGGGCAGCCTTGCGCCGGTGGACTGTGTAGAAGACGGCGCCGACTGCGGCAGGGAAGATCAGTGCGTTACGGTGATGCTCTGGAAAAAACTGAACGATGCCATCAACAGTGTGGTGGACAATATTACGCTGGCAGATCTGGTGGAATGGCAGATGCAGAAGTCGAATGAGTATGTAATCTGACGGCAGACAGAATAAGCGATAACGTCCAATGAGGGAACAGAAGAGGGAAAATGGTGAAAACATCATTTTCCTTTTTTTTTACCGGTAAAAATCTGGGAGCACGGCATTTACAAGCAAAAAAAAATTTGTTAAGATAAAAAACAGGGCGCATTTGGAGAAGAAAAAAATCAGGATGCGCAAAAGTGAAGAAAATAAAAGATAAGGAGTTTCCCCTTATGAAAAAACAACAGGAAAGCCTTAAAAATATGGTATATCAGGCCATTTTGAACGGCATTTTTACCGATGAATATAAACCCAATCAAATTATCAACGAGCAGGAGCTGGTACAGAAATTCGGCTGCAGCAAGACACCGATCCGTGAAGCCCTTGTGACGCTCTGCAATGAGGGAATCCTCCGCAGCTTCCCGCGCTTCGGCTACCAGGTTGTCAGCGTGTCCCGCGAAGAGGCACAGAATATTCTGGATTTCCGCCTTGTTCTCGAGGGCGGATATCTTCGTCAGTCGATCGGACATATCACCGAAGAAAATCTGGCGGAGCTTGCCGAGATTGATGAGAGATGCAAACAGAGCACCGACAGCGTATGGGATCACTGGGAGGCAAATACAGCATTCCATCTGAAGCTGATTTCCTTCTCCGGCAACGCTTACGCATATCAGGAGCTTGAACGCACCATGAACGTCTTAAAACGCGCTTACGCCCAGTTTTACTGGCAGACCTGGTCCAACGTAAACCCGGCACTGGACATTGCGCATCATAACGATATTATGCAGAGTATCCGGGAGAAAGATCTGGAGAAGACGCAGAACTATCTGAAAGAGGATCTGGCGGATTTTTGTGGGTAAGAAATGAGACAGAGTGTATGGAAACGAAGAATTCCAATACACTCTGTTTTTTTGTGCGCTGGAGACCTTTTCCAGGCACGCTCCAGAGCTCGTGATTATCCATGAAAATGCTTCTCCCGATACTGCTGCGGTGTCACTCCACTGCTTTTCTTGAACTGCCGGTAAAAGTAGGAAACGTTTGCGATTCCGATCTGGTCACAGATTTGCTGGGGGGAGAAGCTGGTGGTGGCAAGCAGACGTTTTGCGGTTGTCATACGTTCGTCCATGATGTAGCTACTGAGCGACGCTCCTGTTTTCGTACTGAAAATGTGGGACAGGTAGTCCGGGTTCATGTGGATTTTCTCGGCGATGGAGGTGCGGCCCAGTTCAGGATCGGAAAGATGCGAACGGATATAGTCCTTGATGACGCTGATCGGGTCCGAGGCATCGGTGGAGAGGTGCTCTTCCATATTCAGCCGCTCTTTCTCATACCATGCATTTTTTTTCACCTCCTGCACAGCCGCCGCCAGCTTTTCCATAAGCTGATCCGGGTCGATTGGTTTTAACAGGTAGGAGAAAATATGTAAATTCAGCGCTTCCTGCGCATAATCAAATCGCTGATGGCCGGTCAGAACGAGTACGATGGGATGAAAATTGTTCTCATGCAGCCATTCCACTAACTGCAGACCGGTTTCGCGCGGCATTTCAATGTCAGTCAAAAGAATATCAATATCCTGGGAACCCTCAAAAATTCGTTTTGCCTGGCTGGCACTGTAGGCAGGAAACGCCTGCTCAATCCCGAGCGCCGACCAGTCTGTCGTTTCGATAATGTTTTTCACAATATAATATTCATCATCCACTACTAAAATGTTCATTGTAAAAGCCCTGTTCCTTTCTTCCGTTTCGCATGGATTTGAATCGTTACAAAAAGCAAGCCGAAAGCCTTTTTCAAACAAGCTTTAGCTCTCGTTTCTTTTGCCGGGGACCTGAGGTGTGTCGGAAGCATGTGAAAAAAGAGGTTCCGATGTTTCAATTTTGCTTTCCGGCGGATTGCCATCCTCCCGGTATGGAATGTATGGAATCGTAACCTCTGATCTTGCACCCCATCCGGGTTCGTTGGAAAAATGCGCATGGGCTTTTTCTCCATAAACAAGATAAAGCCGTTTGAGCAGATTGTAGGTTCCGATTTTTTTTCCATCAAAGTCATGAACCTGCTGGGAAACTGGCCGGTTCAGGTATTCCAGATCCTCTTCAAAATAACCACTGCCGGAGTCGAGATGAGTGAGAACCACATATTTTTCACCATTGCGCTCCACAAGGCTGCCGGTGATACGGACACGGAGCTCTTCGCCCATGATCATGTTGTGCTTGATGGTATTTTCTGTAAACATCAGCAGAATGATCGGAAAAACAGAAGCATTCCTGCATTTCTCATCCACATGGATTTCCCAGTTCAGACAGCCTGGAAACCGCAGTTCTGTCATCTCCAGAAAATTTTCTACGTATTTCAGTTCTTCTTTCAAAGGAACGGCTGTCTTATCCTGCAGGGTGTACCGCAAATGATTCGAAAGTGTGCGGACGAATTCATTTGTGAGCCGCCTTCCTTCTTCCGTGAATGGCATTGATGCGATTGCGGAGAGACAGTTGATCAGAGAGTGCGGCGCTACCTGGGATTTCAGATACTGAATCTCCAGTGCCTTCAGATTTAATTTATCCTCATAAACATTGATTTTTAACTTCTCAATTCGATTCATCAGCTTATTCAGTGTTTCACCGATTTCCAGAACCTCCTCACACCGCTCATTGGAAAGATCCGGGTGCGGCACCTGTTGTTCCTCTTTGACCTGTGATGCCATTTTCCGGATCAGATCAAGAGGCTTTGAAATCAGGTGTTCATAGGAAACGGTCCATAAAAGAGAAACCACGAAAATCAGCAGAGCACCCCCGAGCAGAAGCTTGAGCATATTGTAAATAGGAGTGTTGACTTCTTCGGAGGGGATGAGTGCATTTAAGGAGCAGGTAGAAGAAGGAAGCTTTTCAGCGACCTGTAAATATTGTATACCGTCCTTTCCGCGGATCCGATGAGGTTTCTGGGTAGAAAAGTCGGTAGACAGTTTAAAATCGGACCAGCTTTCGTTGTCGTATGGAATACCATTTTCATCAGCAAACAGAAAAATGGTATTTGAATCATCAAATGGAGCATTCAGTTCATCCAGACGGATCCAGGCACCAAGATAGCCATGGAGATCATTGATAATTCGGATCAGATAGGTATGGCGTTCCAGCTCTATATAATACCAACTCTTGAAGTTGAGAGCGGAGGCGTCCTCTCCCGACTGACGTAAAAGCTTTTTCATGTAGGAACTACAGTCATTGGAGCCCCCATTTTTATAGCGGCAGACAAAATGGTCGTTTGCTTTTCCATAAACAAACATACCGTCAATGTCTGTCATGTAACTTAAAGTATTATCCAAAAGCCTGGAGGCTTTAATCTGGGAAATCACTGCGTTTGGGTTGTTTTTGGAAGTGATCGTATCGACAACATCAGTATTGTTATTAGCGAATTCCCAGAGACAGTTTTCAGCAGTTTCCATACTCTTATTTAACTGCTGGACATAAAGATCCATTGTCTGATGAATTCCCTGGTAGGTTTCATGCTGAAGCTGTTTGGAAATATAAAAAATTAAAAACAGCAATAAAATACTGAACATTATTAAAATACGCATCCAATACCAAAATGCTTTTTTCTTTAGGGAATATATTTTGTGTTTGTGCATAGTGTGGTCAAAAAAATTGAAGTTTAGTGAAAAAGTACGATGTTTTGATGAATTCAAGAAGGATGCCTCCGTAATTATATATAATTTGCACATAGATTCTAAGAAAAGTGCAATAAAACCTAAGCAATGTGAATTGCTAAAAAGTTTATTAAAATTATATAATAACAACAGTTGATAGTCAAAGCAATTTTGTTCGAACATACTTGCAACGACAAAAAAACGAGAAAACAAAGAGGAAACGAGGAGGAAAAACATGGCATCTTTAAAAAAAGCCCATGCATCATCCGGGAGCAGCCACAGCAAAGCAGCAAAATTCAAACGATACCTTCCGCTGTATCTGATGTTCCTTCCAGGCGCGATCTATCTGCTCATTAACAATTATATTCCGATGGCAGGCATTATCGTAGCATTTAAGAAGTACAATGCCCGTTTGGGAATCTGGAAGAGCCCGTTCTGCGGACTGGCGAACTTTGAATTTCTGTTTGCATCATCGGATGCATGGACTATTACAAGAAATACGTTACTTTACAATCTGGCGTTTATTGTTCTGAACACGGTAGTCGGAATTATTTTTGCAATCTTTATCTGCGATACGTTTAATAAAAAATTAAAGAAAATTTATCAGAGTGCAATCTTGTTTCCATATCTGATGTCGGCTGTTATTCTTGGCTACATTGTATATGCATTTTTAAGTCAGAGTACAGGTATTGTAAACAATTCGATTTTAAGTGCACTTGGAAAAGATGCTGTGAACTGGTATGCAGAACCGAAATACTGGCCGTTCATTCTGATTTTTGTAAATACCTGGAAGGGTGTAGGATATGGATGTCTGATATACATATCTACCATCAATGGCATTGATCCGTCTCTGTATGAGGCAGCTTCTCTGGATGGCGCAACCAAATGGCAGCAGATCAAAAACATTACGCTTCCATTCCTGAAACCAACCGTAATCACCCTGACATTGATGAGTGTCGGCCGTATCTTCTATTCCGATTTCGGTCTGTTCTATCAGGTACCACGTGATTCAGGACTTCTGTACTCGGCAACCAATGTTATTGATACCTACGTATACCGCGGCCTGATGAAATCCGGAAATGTCGGAATGTCTGCAGCAGCCGGCTTCTATCAGTCCATCATCGGATTTATCATTGTCCTTACCGCAAACGGAATCGTACGTAAAGTCAGCAAAGAAAACGCAATGTTCTAAGGAGATCACGTATGAAAGAAAAACCATTTTCCAAATATCAGATTTTAGCAAACGCTGTCATGATTATCTGGACGCTTGCCATTATCTTACCGTTTATTCTGTTATTTATGTCTTCTATTACAGATGAAAACACACTGGTAGCGAATGGATACTCCTTCTTTCCGAAGAAGTTCTCCCTCGCGTCCTATTCCTACATCATCAAATCCGGAGGTCAGATTTTGAAGGCCTATGGAGTAAGTATTGGTGTCACGGTAGTCGGAACTCTGTTGAATGTCCTTCTGTCTGCTCTGATGGCCTATCCTTTGTCAGTAAAAAATCTTCCGGGCAGAAATGTGATGATGTTCTTCGTGTTCTTTACCATGCTGTTCAACGGCGGTATCGTTCCATCTTACATTATGTGGACAGGTACCTTCCATATCAAAGATACGATTTTTGCACAGCTGCTTCCAAACTTCCTGCTTTCTGCATGGAATGTTATGATGATTCGAACTTATTTTACCACAAGCATTCCGGATGGATTATACGAGGCGGCAGAGATTGACGGTGCAAGCCAGTTTACCATCTTCTGGAAAATCGTACTTCCGCTTGGAAAACCGATCTTGGTAACAATGGGCACCTTTGCAGGCCTTGCTTACTGGAATGACTGGACCAATGGTCTGTACTATATCGTTAAGAATACAGGTCTGTACAACGTACAGAACCTTCTGAACCAGATGGTACAGAATATTCAGTTCCTGACACAGAGCTCCAACTCGAATGTGACAGCAGCTGCATCGACCATTCCGGCAACGGGAATCCAGATGGCAATTGCATTCGTAGCAATTCTGCCGATTATGCTGATTTTCCCGTCTTTCCAGAAATATTATGCAAAAGGTATCGCTCTTGGCGCAGTCAAAGGCTGATACAGATGGAATGAATCATTAGCAGCGAAAAGGGCTGCTTCGTGATAAACTTATTTTAAGGAGGAATTTTCATATGAAAAGAAAAATGCTTGCTGCTTTTCTGGCAGCGACAATGGTGGGCGGCCTGCTTGTCGGCTGCGGAAACAGTGGAGACACTTCCGGCTCATCCAAGAGCTCTTCTGGAACAACATCAACAGCATCGGCATCTGGCGAGGTAGATGCTTCCGTAACAAAAACAGAGCTTGGTGAGTACACGGAAGAAAATCCTTATCATCTCGTGTTTGCCTTCGTCGAGTTCTACGAGCAGGATGACGCAGCACGTACCGCAGTGCAGGATGCATTGAATGAATACATGATTCCGAAATATCATATTGAAGTGGAATTTCTTCCATTGCAGTATGCAGAATATCAGCAGACGATTCAGCTGATGATTTCCGGTGGTGATGAGCTGGATGTTATGCCAATTTATTACAGCAATGCTTCCAGTTGGATTGCAATGAATGGTATTGTCGATATGAACCAGTATATGGATACTCCGGAGGGACAGGCTATTAAAGATGTGCTTGGTGAAGCAAATGCAACGGTAGGTTCCATGAATGGTATTCTGTTCGGTTTTCCGGCACAGAAGGAATCGGTTGAACTTGGTGGTCTGACTATGAGAGCAGATATCTGTGATGAACTTGGTATCGCAGAGGAATACGGACTGGAGCTGAATCAGGATGAATACACCGGAAAAGTGTATGACTGGTCTGTTGCAACTGAAATTTTCAAGAAAGTAAAAGAAGCACATCCGGAAATGACACCTCTGTATCTGCAGGGAAGTGCAAGCCCGATGAGACGTCTTGCATTTTTCGACGAGTTAGCGGATCAGTTCGGTGTTCTGGATTGGGAGGCTGATCATGACTCCACAACCGTAGTGAACGAGTTTGAAACCGATACTTACAAAGAAGCAGTAACCCAGCTGGCGGAATGGTTTGATGCAGGATACATTTATCCGGATGCGTTGACGGATACACAGGGAGCTGCAGTTATGATGAAGGCTGGAAATACGTTCTCTTATATGTCAGCAATTAAGCCGGGCTATCTTGTTGAGGCAAAGGCATCTACAGGAACAGACTGCTATGCAATGTATTTTGGACAGGATGTAGAAGGTGGATATTCAACTACAAACGTAAGTTTTTATGATACTGGCATCGCAACCAACAGTGCGGATCCGGAAATGGCCTTTAAGTTTATCTCCGCGCTGTATACAGATCCGGAGGTTATGAATCTGTGGCAGAATGGTATTCAGGATGTAAACTATAAAGTTTTGGATGATGGTACTGCTTATTATGTAGATGGTGAAGATGCTTCTAACTTTAAATATCATCAGAATACAGGATGGTTTATGGGCAATCAGTTTAACACATACGTATGGAATGATGGTTCCAAGGATGCAAATTACTGGGATAAACTGCAGCACCATAACGACTGGGCACAGTATTCACCGGCATACGGATTTATGTGGGATTCTTCTGAATACTCTACACAGATCACAGCTCTGCAGAATGCACTGAATACGTATCGTCCAGCACTTGAGACAGGCTCTGTCGGAGTTGCTGGTGTAGAAGAAACACTCCAGAAACTGAATGATGCGCTGTATGCAGCCGGACTGCAGACTGTTATGGATGCAAAACAGGAGCAGCTGGATAAATGGCTGGATGAAAACGGAGGAGCTACAGAAACTCCGCAGTCTAACCTTGATACGATTGCAGCAGCAAAAGAAGCAAACTAACGAAAGATCAACATTAGGTATAATTAGATCTAAGGCAAATCCGCCCGGAAACCGTAAAGCTGTGCGGTCTTCGGGCGGATTGCTTTGTATGTTTTTGGCTTTTACAGCAGAAAGGATTTACTATGAAAAAAATGAATTACACATTTTCCGTGCCGGACAACAAACGCGTGCGTATGATTGTCAGCACAGACTGCAAAAATGAGGCGGACGACCAGTTCGCACTGGCACATCACCTGATGACACCGATGTTTATTCTGAAAGGCATCGTTCCGTGTCACTTCAACATGTTCTCCCGCGATTACGGCGATGGCCACACAGCACAGGCGAGCATGGACGAGGTCAATAAAGTGCTGGATCTGATGGATCGGCAGGGCGTATGCCCGGTCTGCAAAGGATCGGAATTTCCGATGAAGGACGAGCAGACTCCGGCCGTGTCGGATGGCGCAAAGCTGATCGCCGAAGAAGCCATGAAAGATGATCCGCATCCGCTGTTCATCGCCTGCCAGGGAGCACTGACCGACGTTGCCTCCGCACTTCTGATGAAACCGGAAATCGCAGACCGCATGACCGCCATCTGGATCGGCGGAGCACCGTATCCGGAAGGGGGAGAAGAGTTCAACCTCCGCCAGGATATCGCAGCTGCAAACGTTGTGATGAAATCCGGCATGAAGGTATGGCAGGTTCCGTCTACCGTATACAAGAAAGTAACAGTTTCTCTTGCCGAGCTGCAGCTTAATGTTCAGCCATGTGGAGAAATTGGAAATTATCTGTATCAGCAGATGGTAGACTTTAACAACACCTTCTATCAGTTCCAGGAATGGCCGCACGGCGAAATCTGGGGTCTCGGCGATTCTCCGACAGTTGGGTTGCTGCTGGCAGAGGTACAGCGTACCGACCTCTATGAAATGGTAGAAGCGCCGGAAATCAGCTATGAGGACATGAGCTATCACTTCACCGGAAAGAACCGCAAAATTCGCGTTTACCATGATCCGAATGCGGAGCTGACGTTGAGAGACTTTTTTGCGAAACTGAAATTGAATTATGGGATGTGACAGGGACTGCTAATCAAAATCAGAGCCTGTTTGAAAAAAGCTTTCCACAAGATGTGTGTCACAATTTATCGGAAATTTTGTTCGACAGAGGGCGTCGCAGCGGGTTTTTGTATGGACAGAAAGAGCAATATAAAAACAGCCATCTGTGCAAGTTTGTCCAGATGGCTGTCTATCGTAATACTTTCGTTATTTACACACTTCGTCAATATCCACACGGTCGATCATAATATTCAGGATCTCCGTATCGGTATCTTTCATGCCGACTCTTCCGATGTATCCCATACTCTTGATCGTATCCTCGACATCTTCCCGCACGATACCTTCGCCCGGCTGGAAACTTCTGTGATGCTGGCCCATGTAGTGGGCGAGAATAGCAGCGTCAACAGCGGATGCAATTTTCGCCGCACAGGAGGATTTTGCGCCGTCGCAGACAATACCGCCGACGTTTCCAATGGTGTTGACGATCGTCAGACTGACATCTTCATAAGTTCCGCCAGAAAGATAGGTAATGGCGGCACCGGCTCCACAGCCTGCGCTGACGGCGCCGCAGTAAGCGGAAAGACTTCCAATATATTTTTTCTGATGAACCGCAATCAGGTTGCTGACAACGAGTGCGCGGTACAGTTTTTCCTGGGAAACGTTCCATTCTTTTGCAAACTCAATGACAGGAAGGGAAACGGTCATGCCCTGGTTTCCGCTGCCGGAATTGATGACGACCGGAAGAGAGCAGCCGCTCATACGCGCATCGGAGCCTGCCGCTGCACGGGCGCGGGCGCGGATTTTTACGTCATTGCCGTATTCATTCAGCAGCGTGCGGCCAACCTGTGCACCGTATGGATGACGGAGACCTTCATCGGAAATGGCAGAGTTCATGGTGATCTGACGGTCAAGAATTTCTTTGATGTCTTCGATCTTCACAGTATCGGCAAATTCAAGAATATCCTTGACGTTCAGCACACTTTTATCAACGTATTCAGGGGAATCCTCATGAGCCGCAATCTGATAAAGTATCTCACCATCTTTTACGATGCGTGAAATCAGAGTATGACGGTTTACAATTGTTACTTCTGCACTGTGCTCTCCGGCAATGACTTTTGCAACAATGTAGAGATTTTCTACGCCTTCTTTTAAAGTACAGGTACAGAATCCCTGCTGTACCAGCTTTTTTGTATTTTCAATATCTGCTTCGGTCACATCTTCAAGTACTTCAAGTTCACGTTCGGCACAGCCTCCGACGACGCCAAGCGTTGCCGCAACATCAATTCCCTTCAGGCCATTGGAGTTTGGAACTTTAACACCCTTTACGTTTTTGATGATGTTTCCACTGCAGCAAAGCTCGATCGATTCCGGCATCTGTCCGAGTACTTCGCGTGCTTTTGCTGCCGCATATGCAATGGCAATCGGCTCTGTACAGCCAAGCGCCGGAACAAGCTCGTTTTTTAAAATCTTTACATAACTGTCATATAATTTCTGATCCATGAAAATTCTCCTGTATAGTTTTTTATGCGTTATCAACTGGTAAATCTTGCATTTCTTTCTGATTATACTATTGATATATCACTGATAATATCAGATGTCAAGTAGAGAATTGCAATTTGTGAATTAACATCATGCATTGACGCAGAAAAGAAAAGATGATACGATAAAAACAGTAAAATACTGAAATCGGAGGTAATCATTGGAGAATAGCAAAACTGTAACATTTTCACTTGGTGGAATGATTTTCGAATATGATGAGAAAAAGAATAAAATTAATATAGAAAAACATGGAATTTCATTTAAAAGTGCTGCCCGTGTATTTTTTGATTATGATCGAATAGAATATTATGATGAGGAAAATAGTAATGTTGAAGATCGATATGATATCATAGGTGATTTATCTGCAGGGACAGCGCAAATAGAGCGTAATACAGAGATTATGATCGGAAATATAAAAAGTGATGATGTTTTGTTTGTAGTGTATACGGAAAGAATACGGAAAAATGAAAATGGGGCAGAAATAGATGTGACAAGATTAATCTCCGCAAGATATGCAACCAATTTTGAAAGGGGGCTTTATTATGGTAAATACTAAAGAAATGACAGAAAGCCTGATAAAAGAACTCGCTTTTTCAGAAGAAGAATTAAGGGAACTAAAAGCAGCAAAAGAAAAACCTATTGTATTTGATGAAGATTGTCCGGAAACGACTCCAGAACGGGCGCTAAAATTTCGACGGGTAAATCCGCCGAGGGGAGCAGGCAAAAAAAGAGCATAAAAATTTGTGATCTCCGTAAAACCAGAAAATCCTAGTTTTACGGAGATCTTTTCAGAATAAATTGTATTTTCCTTTAAAGTGTCCTATACTGAAAAGGAGCAAAAATACACACCACCCTTTCATTTGGAGGATTTTTATGCAGAAGATTACGTTTCGAAAATTAGCTGGAGAAAAATATATTTACCCGGAACTGCAGGGACACTTTATCGAGTTTCTTGGCTCCTGTATTTATGATGGAATCTGGGTTGGAGAGGATTCGGAGATTCCGAATTATCATGGAATCCGAAAAGACCTTGTTGATGCATTTCAGAAGCTGCACCCGCCGGTGATCCGCTGGCCTGGCGGATGTTTTGCGGATGTATATCACTGGCGGAACGGCATAGGTCCGCGGGAGCAGCGGCCGGTTACATACAATGAAAACTTCGGTACTTTCGAGACGGATCCCAATCAGTTCGGTATGCACGAGATGATGGAATTTTGCGAGATGATCGGCGCGAAGCCATGGTTTAATATCAATATGATGACCGGCTCTCCATCCGAGATGCGAGAGTGGATGGAGTACTGTAACCGCAAAGAGCCGACGGCACTTTCGCAGGAACGAAAAACAAACGGCCATGAAAAACCGTTCGAGATTGAATACTGGGGTATCGGAAATGAAGTATGGGACGGCGGCGGAAAAATGACGCCGCAGATGTATGCGAACGAATACCGGAAATTCAGTTCCTCCTGTCCGTCGTTTGGAGGCGGCGATCAGACATTTTCCATGAAATGCATCGCCAGCGGCCCGGATGGAAATAAGCCGAAAGAACGTGCTGCGTGGACAAAAGATTTCTTTAAGGAAATGGGAAAATACCGGATGCCGTCTCTCTATGGCTACGATCTCCATTTTTACAACTGGAATCTGAAGCAGCTTCAGACCGAGAAGAAATTTGATGAGAAACAGTGGTATGATGTGATCAATGGATGCAAAGAGCTGGAAAATGTCATTCACGAGCAGCGCCGCCTGATAGACGCTGGTCTTGAGGCACTTCCGAAACCGGAGGGTCCGTTCCAGGCGGTACCGAGAAAATGTGAACTGATTGTCGGTGAGTGGGGCAACTGGCACAGCAGTGCATTTAATGCGCGCCCGGCGCTGTATCAGCAGTGTACGATGCGTGATGCCGTTACAACCGCACTGACGCTCGACATCTTCCACCGCAATACCGGGGATGTGCGCATGGCATGTGTGGCACAGTCTGTCAATGTCCTGAATTCCCTGTTCCTGACGGATGGTGAGCATTGTATTCTGACACCAAACTACGATGTGTTCGATATGTATCAGGTGCATCAGGGTGCGTATACGCTTGGCTTTGAGGAAAAGAACAAAGATCCTGAGGTCTGCATCTTTGCTTCGATCAAAAATGATGATATCTACGTCAACCTCGTAAATACAAGCTACAGCGAATCAAAGAAAATCGAATTGAAATTCAAACAGTGTCCGGAATTTGTTGAGGCCAAAACACTGTACTCCAAAGATCCGCAGAACTACAATGATGCGAAACATCCGAACCGAGTCCGCTGCAAAGAAGGAAAAGCACCTGCACGGGAAAAAGACTCCTTCCAGATTGCACTGCCGGCGGCTTCGGTCAGCGTTTATCATTTCAGAAAAACAGAAACAGAAAAGTAATATATACAAAACGGGCCGCCCCGGGGAAAAGGATTGTTCCCACAGGGCGGCTCATTTCTATTACAAAAATAATTCAATCACAAACACCACGGCACAGCATGCCACCGAAACCTGAAACAGGCTTGCACCAAACCATGCGGCTGCGATGCCGACGACAAGCGCGAGTGCGCCGGAAACAGGGCTCTGTGTTGCATGGACAATCGCCGGGAAGGTCATGACTGACAGCGTCACGTATGGAACGTAGTACAGAAACGACTGAATAAACTGATTTTTAATCGGCTTCCGAATCAGCGTCAGCGGCAGAATCCGGATTGTGTAGGAAACCAGAGCCATGACGGCGATATAGATATAATTATTGTGCATCAGCAATTTCCTCCTCTGTCTTTACCGGGAACAGGATAGCTCCGGCGCAGGAAATCAGAACGGTGAGCAGAATCGTTCTGGTTCCGTCGGAGAGAGTGGAGATGCCCGGGAGATAGCTGCAGATAAAGCTTAAGAAAAAGCTGACGGCAACAAGACCCGCTACCACACGGCTCTTTCTCGCCGGGGGAATGATGATTGCAAGGAACATGCCGTACAGCGCCACGCTTAAGGCACTGACAGCGCGCAGCGGCAGCAGATTTCCGGCAATAATGCCAAGAGCCGTGCCGATCGACCACGCGGGAGCAGCGACGAGAATGGCACCGTATGTATAATATGGATTCAGCCAGCCCGGGCGCGCGATTGTGATGCCAAACAGTTCATCCGTTACATCGTAACCAATGAGAAAACGGTGGAAAAACGGCGTGTCCGGCGAAAAGCGCTGGGCAAGCGCACAGCTCATCAGAAGATACCGCGCATTGGCGATGAGTGTAATGATAGCGACCTGCAGATAGCCTGCGTTGGCGGCAATCAGTGTAAAGGCAGCGTATTCTCCGGCGGAAGCATTGTTGAAAAGACTGGCGAGAAAGCCCTGAAAAGGACTAAGACCTGCCTTACGCGCTGCAATGCCGAGCGAAAACGAGACCGCAAAATAGCCAAGCCCGATCGGAATGCCATCGCGGATTCCGTTGACCAGAACCTGGCGGGAAAATGAATAAGATCTTTGTGAACTCATAAAAAGCTACTTCCTTTTCCTTCGCAGAAGCTAGAGCATGTCTGAAAAATCATTTCCGCAATCTGCAAGCCCCACTTTATGGTATATTTTGCCCTCATTCGGTTGCCGTAGCCCGCTACGCCGCCCTCATTCGGACAAAATCTCCCACAAACTGGGACTCGCAGCTTGCGAAAAGCCTTTTTCAGACACGCTCTAGAGCGTGTTTGAGAAAATTTTCCGTAATCTGAGATTCGCAGCTTACGAAAAGGTTTTTTCAGACATGCTCTGGCATCTGGCAAAAATGTTGGGGTCAAGAGATCAAAAATCCTCTTGCAAGCGAGCTTGCACCGGCTTTTTGATCTTTTGCCCCTGATATCTGATGAAAATTATAGCAAGTTTCGACAGGTTCGTAAACTCTTATTTTGTTCTTGTTCATTTCACGCAGCCACTGCTTACGCCTGCGTTTCTAAGTCTGTTGAACTGAATTGTATAAAATTATGTACAAAAACAGAAGATAACGCTTGAAAATAGAAGAAAAATCCATTAATATCTATGTATACAAAAAACATTACCGAAGGTGGTGCCTACGATGAAACTGCGTGCGCTTGCAAAAATAAATCTTGGTCTTGATGTGACCGGAAAAAGAGAGGATGGTTACCATGAAGTCCGCATGGTAATGCAGACGATCCAGATGTACGATCAGCTGGAAATAAAGGAGAGCAAAGAACCCGGAATAAGGCTTACAACCAATCTGCCGTTCCTTCCGTGTAATGACGGAAATCTCGTATACAAAGCGGCAAAGATTCTGATGGATGAATTCGATATCCGTCAGGGTGTCGATATGAACCTGACAAAATTTATCCCGGTAGCGGCCGGCATGGCGGGCGGAAGCTCGGATGCGGCAGCAGCACTGGTAGGAATTAACCGCATGTTTCAGCTTGGTCTGACAAAACGCCAGCTGATGGAGCGGGGTGTGCAGATCGGTGCGGATGTTCCGTACTGTGTGATGCGCGGTACAGCGCTGGCAGAAGGAATCGGCGAAAAGCTGACATCCCTTCCCGGCGTACCGATGTGCTACGTGCTGATCGGAAAACCGGGCATCAATGTTTCGACGAAATTTGTCTATGGAAACCTGCATCTTGACGAGGTGACGGAGCATCCGGATATCGACGGCATGGTAGAGGCGATCCGAAATCATGACCTGTACGGCATCACGGACCGCATGGGAAATGTGCTGGAATCCGTGACGTGTCCGGCGTATCCGGTGATCGATGAGATCAAGGCACAGATGATGAAAAACGGTGCGGTCAATGCGATGATGAGCGGCAGCGGCCCGACCGTATTCGGCATTTTCGACGATCCGGACAAGGCAGAATTTGCCCGCGATCAGTTAAAAATAAGCGGACTGTCGAAACAGACATTCCTGACTACTGTATCAAAACCGGGAGGTACAAAGTATGGCAAAAAATGAGTTAGACCTGCAGATGGAGGATTATCAGTACCTTCCGCTCCGCGATGTCGTGTTCCGCACGCTGCGCCAGGCGATTCTGCGCGGGGAGTTAAAGCCGGGTGAACGGCTGATGGAGATCCGGCTGGCAAATCAGCTCGGCGTTTCGCGTACCCCGATCCGCGAGGCGATCCGTATGCTGGAGCTGGATGGCCTTGTAATCATGGTGCCGCGGAAGGGTGCGCAGGTAGCACAGATCACGGAAAAAGACCTGAACGACGTGCTGGAGGTGCGGCTCGGACTCGAGGAGCTGGCGGTAAAACTGGCGTGTCAGCGGATTACAGAGAGCGAACTGCAGAAGCTTTATCAGGCATCGCGCAGCTTTGAACAAATGCTGGAGACAACAGAGACGGATGATCTGCAGAAGCTTGCACAGGCAGATGTGGCATTCCATGATGTGATTTATCAGGCGACGAACAACGAGCGCCTGATTCAGCTGCTGAACAATCTGCGGGAGCAAATGTACCGTTACCGGATTGAATATTTAAAGGATGTAAAATCCCGACGTTCCCTGGTCGAGGAGCACGATGCCCTCTATGAACGTATGAAAAATCGGGATCTTGCAGGCGCACAGAAGATGATCCGCGAGCATATCGAGCGACAGCAGGAGAGTATTATGCAGACCGTACATCACCAGAGCATGACGGGTGTAGAAGAAAAATAAAAGCGTATAAAATTTCGAAAAAGGAACATTCTGTTACAGAGTAAAAAAATCGTGACAGAATGTTTTTTTATGGAATTTTGCAGAGTATATTTCTCCAGATGGTTTTTCGGAAGCTTTCAAAAGGAGGAGAAGGAGGGACGCAGGCATGGAAAAAGAGAAGACGCAGATTTCACTCACACTGGCGGAAAATGAAAGCGTGATCCGTACATGGTGTGAAAATTGCGATGATATTCAGATCCGCCCGATGAAACTCGGCAAAACGGGCGGAACCGGTGCGCTGCTGATCTACGTAGAAGTGGCGGTGAGCTGCGTTATGTTGAAGGATTCCGTGATCGGGAAGCTGTTGAACCGTCTGATGGAGGTTCCCGAGGCAGATATCCCGGGGGTTCTCTCGGAAAATCAGCTCGGAATTTCGGATGCACTGGAATTTGACACTATGGAAGCTGCGTTCGCTTCCATGCTTGCGGGAAATGCAATTCTTTTTGTGGATCATTATGACCGTGCAGTCAAGATCGGATCGAAGGGTTATCCCAATTTAGGAGTGCAAAAAGCGGAGTCCGAAAAAGTGCTGCGCGGCTCTAACGAAGGTTTTTCCGACTCTGTCAAAACCAACACGGCACTCGTCCGCAAGCGTCTGCGGACCACCGATCTGAAAGTGGAGGAGATACATTTTGGTGCGCGTTCTGATACGGTTCTGGCTCTGGTGTATGAGAAAGAGTTGATTTATCCGAAATTTCTGGAAGAGGTAAAACAGCAGATTGCCGGCTGGGAGGTGGACGGCGTTTTTGACAGCGGCATGGTCGAGCAGCTCTGCGAACCGCAGTGGAAATCGCCGTTCCCGCGCTTCGAGACGACCGAACGGCCGGACCGCGCGGCGATGGAGATTCTGGACGGAAGAATCCTGCTTTTATGTGATAATTCCCCGGTCGGGATTCTCTTCCCGGCATCATTTGACAGCTTTTTAAAGGTCAGTGAGGACCGGTATCATCATTTTCTGATCGTCTCATTTGAGCGGCTGCTGCGGTATGCGGCGGTCTTTCTCGCCCTGTGGATTTCGGGCGGATACCTGGCTGTCACGGGCTTTCACACGCAGGTGCTTCCGACCAAACTCCTGCTGGCGTTCGCCGAAGCGCGGAAAGGCGTTCCGTTCCCCGGCATTCTGGAAATTCTTCTGATGGAATTTGCTTTTGAACTGATCCGCGAGGCCGGTGTGCGCATGCCGGGGCCGCTTGGCGGGACGATCGGAATTGTGGGCGGACTGATCATCGGAGATGCAGCGGTTTCCGCCAATCTGGTGAGCCCGATGACCGTCGTTGTGGTTGCGGTTTCGGCGCTCTGTTCGCTGGCGATTCCGAACGAAGAGTTCGGTGCGCCGTTCCGGCTGCTGAAATTCGGCTTCATTTTGCTCGGCGGATGGCTCGGCATTTTCGGCATGGTGCTCGGCACGTTTCTTCTCGCGGGTCATCTCGCCGGGCTTACGAGTTTTGGCATTCCCTATCTGATGCCGTTCGTCGGGAAAGGACTTGCGGGCTACCATGCGCCGAAGGATTCCGTATGGCGGCCGCCGCTGCATCAGATGCGGGAGCGGCCGGTCTTTACAAAGCGCGATCAGAGAGTGCGGCTGCGGAAAAACAGAAAAGCTGCGGAGCCGGAAGAAAAACAGGAAAGGGGAGAGTGACGCATGTTTTCGGAAAATGACAGAATTTCACAGCGCCAGATGGAACGCCAGATCGTGCTCGTTCTGCTCTGCCCGGCGTTCTGGCAGCTCGCGGCGTACGGCGCATCGGACGGCCTGCCCGGTATGGCAGGGATTTTCGTTGGATATGGGCTGCTGGCGGTGTGGTGCATTTATCTCGTGCGCCTTGGCGGGCTTTACTGCCGCCTGGAAAGCGTGATGGGAAAGGCTGGGAAACTCCTTCTGGCAGTGATGTATCTGTGTTATCTGCTTTTCCTCGGCGGAACACTGCTTCGCAGAATGGCGGAGCTTGCCGCCGCGTATCTGACAGCGGGTGTACCGCAGGAGCTCTGCGGACTGTTTCTGCTCGCGGCGGCCGGGTTTGGTGTCGGCAGTGAAGTACAGAAAAGAGGACGGCTGGCGGAAGCACTCTATCCGTGGATTGTGGGCGGGATTTTGATTCTGCTTCTGCTGACGGTTCCGCAGATGCATTTTTCCTCGTTTGAGGATGCCTGGGAGACAGCAAAGTCTGTTGAAATTGTGGATAACGGAATACTTTTTGGGTGGAATGTGTGGAGAACACTGGAAAATGGAACACCGATTGCGCTGCTGCCGTTTTTACTGGGGCATGTGCAGAAAGAGCACAGGAGTGTCATTCTTCCGGTGACGCAGAGTATCTGGAAAACGGGGCTTCTTGTAATTGCAGGAAGCATGGCGCTGCTCGGCGTTTTCGGCCGGCGCGGCACGGCTGCGGCGCAGGACCCGCTCTTACTGTTAATGGCAGGAACGAGCCTGCCGGGTGGATTTCTGGAGCGGTTTGATATTCTGTGGATGGCATTTCTTTTGATGGGACTGCTGTTCACACTGGGAAGTCTGCTGTTTTACGTATCGCTGATCGGAGAGAAGACGGGACTGTGGAAACCGCAGAATCTCTATGTACGGATCGGTACAGTGCTTTTTATATGGCTGCTGTCATGCGCGGAAAGCGGCTGGTCGGTCCGATACGGTTACTTTCCGTTTTTCCTTGCCATCACGGTGCTGCTCGGCTTCTGCCAGAAGCATATGAAAAAACTGCGGCTTGTGTGTCTGGCGCTGGGCAGTATGATTTTCCTGTCATCCTGCGGGGCAGTAGAGCCGGAAAAGCGGCTGTATCCACTGGCGGTTGCCTTTGATTATGTGTCGGAAGAGGCGACTGCGCCGGAAAACAGTGAAACTGGGGAAGAAACCGGGACGGCGGTCAGTGAGAGCGGCGGAGAAAAGGAGACGGCTGGCGGTAAATGGCGCGTCTGGTATGCGCCTGCGAATCTTGCGGTGGTGACCGGCCAGGGAAAGGATGAGCAGGAGGAGGGAACCGACGAGGACCCCGCATCGCTGTTCTTTGAAGCGGAGACGTTTGAGGAGATTGCGCAGCAATATGACAGCACAGAGGAATATGATCTCGACACCGGACACGTCCAGGCGATTGTATTTTCCGATGCACTGCTCAGTGACCGGGGACGGATGGAAGAACTGTTGAAGTACCTGGAACAGGACCGTGCGCTTGGGCACAGTGCCTATCTGTTTCACACAGAAAAACCAGAAGATATCATGGAGCAGAACGGAAAACAGGTGGAGTCCGCCGGTGAGTACCTGTGCGGAATTTATGACAACCGGGTGAAAAGAAAGGAGGCGGTGACACTGGCGGACTTGTGCTATGCGTGGGAAAATGAAAGGAGCATTCTGTGGATTCCGAAAGCGCCGTAAAAGGTTTAAAGTGTATGGAATATCGGAGCGGGCAGTGAGTGTCTGTGTATAAAAGTTTTGAAATCCGGCAAAACTGGAAAAAACAGGAGGCAGCATATGAATGAGAAAAAAGTACAGAGCCGGAAACGGAATCAAAATCAGACACAGAAGAAATCCAGGGACAGGCAGGCGCAGCCCCGAAATACATTTGGGAACCAGTATAGAAGTCAATTCCAGGCGGCATTTCAAATTTTCTGCCGCCGCTGGCTCCCCGTCTGCATTGCGGCGCTGATCCTTTCCGGAACCGCCAATCTTCTCCGCGAGTCCCGTCTGCAGCAGGAAGTCGCTGCAAAGATCGTGCGCTTTCACGTAAGAGCCAACAGCGACTGCGCCTCCGACCAGCAGATCAAGCTTCAGGTACGCGATGCCGTTGCCGAAGAACTGCAGACGATCCTGCACGGAGCCGAAACAAAAGCAGAAACCGAAGAAATCCTGCGTGAAAACGAGCCCTCCATCCGTGCCGCCGCCCTTCAGACGCTGCGCGCAGGAGGCAGTACTGACGATATCACCGTAACGTACGGAAAAGCCAGTTTTGAGGAAAAAGAAACGGGCAATTATATTCTCCCCGCCGGAACGTACGACGCTCTTCAGATCAACATCGGCAGAGCCAAAGGGCACAACTGGTGGTGCATGCTGTACCCGTCCATCTGTTTTTCGGATGCCCTGCGCCCCGTAAACGAGGACGGCGAAAGTGCAGAAAAAGTCGAAAAAAGCCGGATTCCGCTGCAGAATCTGTTGAGTGACGCCGCCTACCGCGAAATCCTGAAAAGTGACTGGATTTCGTTCCGGTTTTTCTGGCGTTAGGCGGATTTTTCGAAAGACTTTCAAGAGAAATGATTGCAATATTCCTCCATTCGGGTTAAAATAATGTATCAGCGACCTATTTTAACCAGGGTCGTGAAATGAAAAAAGAAATGTAAAAATTCAGATATATTAAATATAGAAATGAACCCCATTCGGCATGACAAAAAAGTAATGCCGGATGAAAAATGGAGGAAAGTATGAAAGCAGACAGACAGGCGCCGATCGGCGTCTTTGATTCCGGTGTCGGCGGACTGACCGTAGTGCGTGAGATTATGCGAAACCTGCCCGACGAACGAATCGTATATTTTGGAGATACCGCGCGTGTGCCGTACGGTTCCAAATCGAAAAATACCGTCATCCGTTATTCCCGCCAGATCGTACACTTTCTGGAAACCCAGCAGGTCAAGGCAATCGTCATCGCCTGCAACACCGCAAGTGCGCTGGCACTCGATACGATCGAAAAAGAGATTGATCTCCCGATCATCGGCGTGGTAAAACCGGGCGCACAGATGGCCGTCGAGACGACGCAGAACAAGCGTGTCGGCGTCATCGCAACCGAGAGCACTATTCAGAGCGGCCTCTACCAGCAGCTCATTACCGAGGCAGATCCGGCGATCACCGTTTACGGAAAACCGTGTCCGCTGTTCGTGCCGCTCGTGGAAGAGGGCTGGACAAAAGATCCGATCACCGAGGAAGTGGCGCGCCGCTATCTGGCAGAGATTCTGGATAAAGACATCGACACGCTGATTATGGGATGCACCCACTATCCGCTGCTGCGTTCTCTGCTGCGGAAAGTAGTCGGAGAAAAAGTAACACTCGTCAACCCGGCATACGAAACCTCACAGGCACTGCGCAGACTGCTGCGGGAGCTGGATCTGGAGAATCCGGGAAACGATGAGCTGGGCCGTCAAAAATACCAGTTCTTCGCAAGCGACGGCGTGGAGCGGTTCAATGCCTTCGCACATTCCGTTCTGCCGGAGCAGATCAGCGATACGAAACAGGTACAGATTGAAAACTATTAAAAACGACATACAGAAAAGAGAGAGGAACATCAGAAAAGGATGGAAAAAGACGTACTCATCAGCATCCGCGGACTGCAGTATCTGATGGATGAGGAATCCGGCGAACAAGAACCGGTGGAGGTTATGACGACGGGTTCGTACTACAAGAAAAATGGCCATCACTTTCTGATCTACGACGAGGCAACCGAAGGCTTTGACATGATGACGCACAACATGATCAAATTTACGGAAAACGCCCTCGAGGTGCGCAAGCGCGGCCTCATTGATGTCCATATGATTTTTGAGGAGGATAAAAAGAACATTTCGTTTTATCACACGCCATATGGCATGATCAACATGGGAGTTGCGGCGACGAAGGTCAGAATGAAAGAGACGCCGGATCAGATTTTACTGAAGGCAGAATACGCGCTCGACATCAACGACAGCTACGTGGGGGACTGCGTAATCGATATCGAGGTAAGACCGCGGGAAGGCGGAAAACTGAATTTATAAAAAAATACCCGGGAAGAATGAAAATCATTCAACTCGGGTATTTTCGCGAGCAACGAGCCAAAGTCCGGGCTTGCACGAGACCTTGGAGACTGCCGCGAAAGCAAAAAGAAACACGCAAAGCGTGTTTCTTTTTGTTTCAGATGAAATTTTATTTCTCCTCGCCGCGTGCCTTGCGGAGCATTTTCTGCCAGAAGCCGTTTTTCTTTGCCGGCTGCTCTAAAGAACCGCGGATGCCGCGAACTCCGGTGATATAGATACCGCTTACGGTAGCCTTGACTTCTTTTTTTACCGGGATCTGATCGAAGATAGCAGCGTCGCAGATCAGGGTCATGATTCTCGGACCGACTTTTGCTTTGACGATCGGCAGTTTTGCGCGACGCATCATTTTCGGTGTCTGGTCAATGACCATCTGTGGGAGTCCGGAATCTTTCATGCGAAGCTTTTTCTTATCTATGATCAACATGGAGACAGTCTGTTTCATGGCCTCCATTTGTTCCTGCTGTGCGGCCTGTTTTGTCTGTGCTTTTTTACCGAAGTAATACAGCAGACCAAGGATGACAGCGATGACAGCTAATACGATTAATACGATAATCCAGGGTTTCATCCCTCTATTCCTCCTCTGCAAAAAATAATGTGGGCATCGGAACATACAATGCCAGTCTATGAACATTCTAACATTGATTTCGGCAAAACGCAAACACATTTTAGCGCAATCCAGGCGATTTTACGGTTGAAAATCATAAGAATTTCTAAAATCGGAGCCCCAGCCTTTTTTTTACCAGACAAGTATGGTAAAATGAGATTTACAACGCGCCGGGAACGGCGTAGTATGGAGGAAAATTCAAGAATGAAAAGAAAAGCAGCAGTCATGCTTCTGCTCATGACACTGGGAGCAGCCAGTGTGAGCGGATGTGGAAAAAACAATACAACAAGCAGCAGTTCCGTATCAAGCGCAAGCAGCACAAGCGCTTCCTCAGCATCCGATGCGTCGAGCGCAGGCAGCACATCGTCCGACAGCACAGCTTCTGAGGAATACGCTTCCCCGAGTGATGTAGACGGGATTCCGGTTGTCGATGAGGAAGTTGATCCGGCAGAGTGTGTAACGCTTGGAGATTACAAAAAGCTGACACTGGAAAAGAAAGTAGAGCAGGTAACGGATGATGACGTACAGACGGCCATTATGGCAGAGACAGCTGTCACCATGGACGATCCGGACGCCACCGTACAAAAAGGCGACACCGCCGATATTGCCTATGTTGGAAAAGTTGACGGCAAGGAGTTTGACGGCGGAAGCAGTGATTCCTACAATCTGGTGATCGGATCCGGTACCTTCATCGATGGATTTGAGGATGGTGTCATTGGAATGAAAACAGGGGAGACAAAGGATCTGAACCTGAAATTCCCGGACAGCTATCAGAGTACCGATCTGGCAGGAAAAGACGTTGTGTTTACCGTTACGGTAAATGCGTTTACCCGCCCGGCAGAAAACATTGACGGATGGGAACTCGACGATGCATGGGTAGCAGAGAATACAGATTACAGCACTGTGGAGGAATACCGTGCCGGAAAACGCGCAGAGCTGGAGGCTGCAAATGAGACGACAGCGGAAAATAATCTGCAGAATGACGCGATGCAGCAGGTGGCAGACGGCTGTACGTTTCACAAAATTCCGAAATCCTATATCACCCTTGGCGAAGAGGATTACGATAAACGGTATACCACTTATCTTCAGAATTACGGCATTTCCCTGGACGACTATCTGGAGCAGTATGCGGACAGAGCAACCTACAATCAGGAGAAAGCAACGTATGCAGGAACGATGGCAAAAAGTGCCCTTCTTCTGGATGCCGTAAAAGAGGCAGAAGGCTGGACGACAGATGACCAGGATTACCAGCAGATCTTAAACGACGAGGCAGCCAATGCCAATATGTCGCAGGAAGATTTCCTGAAAGCGGCCAATGATTATTACGGGGAAGATACGGTAGTGCGCAATATCATGATGGAGCGCATGATCAATATGGTTCTCGACAATGCAACAGTCAATACTGTGACTGTGGATGCAGACGGAAATACAGTAGAATAAAAAGAAAAATCACCCCGGAAAACAGGATGAAAATTTCTGTTTTCCGGGGTGATTTAACCGAATCAAGTAAGTCCCCTGCTTCCATTGCGAAAAGCAATAAGCAGTGGGTGGGGACTTGCTTGTATCAGGAGGAGTGCAAGCTCCTTCTGATAAACTGCGGAGCAGTTATTCGGTTATGAGCAAGTAGCGAAGCGGATTGCGAATATCCGCTTGACATGTGGGAGACGAACTGTGTTCGTTATGCCATGATTTTGCGGAACAGATCCTTCAGATCTTCTACGCTTGCATCCTTCGGGTTGCCCGGTGCGCAGGCATCTGCGTGTGCGGAATCTGCAAGGAACTGCAGGTCCTCTTCTTTGACTGCCTCGAGAACAGACGGGATTCCAACGTCTGCGGACAGCTTCTTAACAGCATCAATCGCTGCTTTTCTGTACTCTTCCTGAGACATTTCGTCTACACCTGCAACGCCCATGGCACGTGCGATTTCACGGTATTTCTCACCGGTGCACTCCTGGTTGTATTCCATAACGATCGGAAGCATCATGGCACATGCAACACCGTGTGGGGTATCATAAACAGCACCAAGGGTGTGTGCCATGGAGTGAGCGATTCCAAGACCCACGTTGGAGAAGCCCATACCTGCGATGTACTGGCCAAGAGCCATTCCTTCGCGTCCCTCTTTGGTGTTTGCGACAGCACCGCGCAGAGATTTGGAGATGAGTTCGATGGCTTTGAGATGGAACATGTCAGTCATTTCCCATGCAGCTTTTGTGGTGTAACCCTCGATTGCGTGGGTCAGAGCGTCCATACCGGTAGAAGCGGTCAGTCCTTTTGGCATGGAGGACATCATATCCGGGTCAACAACTGCGATGATTGGCATATCGTGCGGGTCAACGCATACGAATTTACGTTTTCTTTCAACGTCTGTGATAACGTAGTTGATGGTAACCTCTGCAGCAGTACCGGCTGTGGTCGGAACAGCGATGATCGGTACGCATGGATTTTTGGTCGGTGCAGTGCCTTCAAGGCTTCTGACATCCTCAAACTCCGGGTTTGCGATGATGATACCGATTGCTTTGGAGGTATCCATAGAAGAACCGCCGCCGATGGCGATCAGATAGTCAGCGCCGGATGCCTTGAAAGCTTCTACGCCGTGTTTTACGTTTTCGATGGTCGGGTTTGGCTTGATATCGCTGTAAAGCTCATAGTCGAGTCCGTTTGCGGTCAGAATATCGGTTACTTTGGAAGTAACGTTGAATTTAATCAGATCCGGGTCAGAGCATACGAAAGCTTTCTTGAAGCCGTGTGCCTTTGCTTCATTTGCGACCTCGGCAATAGCGCCTGCTCCGTGATAAGAGGTTGCATTTAAATTAATACGATTTGCCATGATTGAAAAACTCCCTTCTAAAATGAATAAATGGTTTTACTGAACTTGTTATTATATTAACAAATCCGGAAGGGAAAAAGAAAGTGACAGAAGAAGCGAAGTGTAACACTTTAAAAAAAATCGCCATTGTGACAAAAACAACAGAACAAAATTTGTGAAAAATAACCAGAGAGTGTCTGAAAAACCATTTCCGCAATCTGCAAGCCCCACTTTGACACGCGCTCTAAGAGAGCAGCTGCAGATTCCGGAACAGTTTTTTTAAGTCTTCCGGCATTGCCCGGACGAGAAGAGCTGCAAACTCGGAAGGTGTCAGATCCATGCCGGTAAGCACCCATTTTACGGTCATGGTGATGGAACCCTGACAGTACATTTCGAGAAGAAAATGCATTTCCGGTGAAACCGGGCTGCCGCTTTTTTCGTGAATCAGATTTTCGTAGAACGCGAGAATCAGGTCAAAATCGTGCTCACGCAGAGAATTCTGCTTGTCGTAGCGGAAGGCAGCGGCGAAAAAAGCTTTTTCTTTCTGAATATAGGTAAATTTCTTTTCCAGACTGTCAAAAACGGTCGTTCCGCGACCCATATGTTCGAAGGATTTTGTCAGTAATTTATCAAAATACCAGTTGATCAGATCGTATTTGTCGAGAAAATTGCGGTAGAAGGTCTGGCGGGTAACACCACAGATTTCACAGATCTGGCGCACGGTGATCTCTTCGACAGGGGTTGATTTCATGCACTCCTTCATGGATTCGGCAAGACGGTATTTTGTTTTTTCTCCTTTGGGAGCAGATACGGTGGAATGGATCATCCGGGCAGTTTCCTTTCGCTTCGAAAATTGTAACTATGCAGAGTTATGCATATATTATAACGCGAATCCGAAAAAATAAAAAGCCCTGAACATGTTCCGGAGATAAGATACAGGAACATATTCAGGACGATTTTGCCTATTTTCTTTTGTTTACGGCCTGTCCGACACAGTAGCATACAGCGGCAACAACCATGCCGTTGATGGAAGCGATGCCCCAGTGTAAGAGGTTCGCAACAATGGCACCGAGAATGACACCGGCAACCGCAAACCAGTCTACGGTTTTAAGCTTCGGCTGATCGGTTTCAAAGTCCTTTTTGTTCATGAAGTAGGCGAGCACCAGAATCATGCCGACCGGCGGCAGGGTACAATTCAGAATGTTGAGCCAGCCGCAGAAGTTGTAGTACAGCCATACGGAGGCAACCGTTCCGATGATACCGGAAAGGAGAACCATCGGTTTTTTCCTCTGATGGAAGATGTTGGCAAGACCAAGACCTGCGGTATACAGAGCGTTGTCGTTTGTAGTCCAGATATTAAGACCGAGAACGAGAACAGCCAGGTAGAACAGGTTCAGGCGGACCATAACCTCGAAGATATCGTTTCCGCCGACAAAGATCGAGGAAACGGCACCGAAGAAGAACATCAGGGAGTTTCCGATGAAGAAGGCCACAACCGTGGTGATGGCACCCGCTTTTCCGTCCTTTGCAAAACGTGCGAAGTTCGGGGTTGCGGTTCCGCCGGAAACGAAGGAGCCGATGACAAGACCGGCACCGCCGATGATAGTCAGAGATCCGCTGGATTTGGCAAACTGATCGATGATCGTTCCGTCGCCTCTCATTACGGCCATGACCATGGCGATCGTTCCGAGAATGGCAACACTTGGTACAGCGATATAGCTGACGATGGTCAGAGATTCAATACCAAAATAGGCAGAGGCGGTCATGCAGACGCCGGCAAGAATAACAAGTCCCCACTGTGCCGCAGTGCTTCCGCCGAGCAGCTCCTTGGAAACCGGAATTGCAAACATGGCAAGACCGACACCAAACCATCCGATCTGCGTAAAGCTGGTCATGGCTGACGGCAGATAGGAACCTTTTTCGCCAAAGGCTCTCTGGGACAAAAGATCAAGTGACAGACCGGTTTTTGCACCGACGTAGCCGAGCAGACCGGTATAAATACCAAGAATGATTCCACCAAGGATCAGTGATCCCAAAAAGCCCCAGAAATCGAGGCCGTCAGCGAGCTGCTGGCCGACCCACATGCTTGCCGAGAAGAAGGTGAAGCCAAGCATGATCATAAACATGGTTACTACATTTTTCCGGGCAGAAGACGGAACCGCGCTGTCCGCGAAGTCAACATCTTTTACTTTCTTTTCTTTTTCCATAATATCTCCTGAAAACTGTGATTACGGTTCGCCGAAATTCAGCGAACCGTAAGAAATGGTTTTTTGTTACAGCATGTATTTGCGAAGTGCTGCGGTAAATTCTTCGATTCGTTCAGCCGCAATTTCTTTCAGGGTAGCATCGCCAAGGCTTGCAATGTAACCTTTTTCCTGGCGGTACAGCCATTTGGCCACGCGTTCATCGATTTCTTCGTAGTGATTGATGTGAATCCACTCTTCGTAGGATGCGTCAAGCGGGCAGCCGAGCTTCTCCTCGAGCAGTCTGGTAAAGTCGATCCGGTCGGCCCTCTCCAACATTTTATTCCAGAAGTCGAGAACCTCCTCGACATGCTCATGGATTTCATAGCGTCTTGCACCGCCGTCGTAGATGATGCATTTTTCAAACAGCGGATCACGCATGGAAAGAGTTTCTCTTCGGAACTCCGGTGCAATGATACCGTCTTTCCAGTAGAAATCGACATCCGGCAGATTGATTCCGGATACGCCCTTGTCCTGATAGGTGCTGAAGATTCCTTCGTAATATACTGTGATAAAGCCTTCAAACTCCGGCCAGAACTCGCGGATTTCTTTTGTGAGACGTTCCAGGATTTTGATTCCGGTTGTGCCGCCGATCGTAAAGATGATAATGTTGCGAAGGGAAGCACCATGCTCACGATAGAAATCGGTTACGTAGCGCAGGCAGTGGATCAGCGTCTCACCCGTTGCGATAATATCGCCGATCAGAAGTGTGCTTCCTGGAACCATCGTCAGCTTGCTGTACTTGATTTCCAGCCCTGCGATTTCTTCCTCTTTAAAGACACGCTCACTTGACAGAAAGCTGATGTCATGTACACGAATGTGTTCGCGGTAGCAGCTTTCCTCCAGCGGATAATTCAAAGCACCGCGCAGGATGGAAAGGATGTTGGCTGCGGTTACCTTTCCCTGTTCTTTAAAATAATAAAGCATCTGTGAAGTGGACGGAATCAGGCAGTGATAAACCTCATATCCGACAACCTCCGGTGTGTTCAGAAGCTTTCTTGTCTCTGCTTCGGAAACGACATAGTATTCGTTCTCATAATCGCCGCCTGCGAGGCGGTAGCAGTCCACGCCCTGTTCCGAAAACTCCGGCACCAGTTTTACTTCATTCCATTTTTCCATTCAAAAGTTCCTCCCGGTTTTCCCTCTTTGGTAAACATGTTATAAACTTTTAACAGTGTAAGGTGTAGCAACCTGATTGTCAATGGAAAAGGCGAATTTACATGATTTTCTTACAGAAGAAGGGAATGCGCCGCGAGAAAAGAAATTTTACCGGGTTTTGCCTTCTCCGCAAAAGTATTCCTTTGTAAGCTCCACAACCTTGCCCGAAAGCAGGAAGAGCGCAATCAGGTTCGGGATTGCCATGAGGCCGTTGAAGGTCTCGGCAATGCTCCACATCAGGCCAAGATTTGCGGTGGCGCCAAGGATGGCAACCAGCGCATAGGCGGCCATAAAATATTTTGTGATTCTTTCGGAGAACAAAAACTCGATGCAGCGTGCACCGTAAAGTCCCCATCCGAGAATCGTGGAAAAGGCGAAGCAGCACATCGCGAACGCGGTGAGCAGCGAAACCCAGTTTCCGTATGTAAGGGTAAAACCGCTGATGGTCAGCTCTGCGCCGGCAGCCTGTCCGTAGGTGATGGAAGTACCGCTGCAGAGAATAACAAGTGCAGTTAAGGTACAAATCACAATCGTATCAGTAAATACCTCAAAGATACCGAACATACCCTGTTTGACCGGCTTTTTTGTGTCGGCACAGGCATGCGCGATCGAACCGGTACCAAGACCTGCCTCGTTTGAGAAAATACCGCGGGACACACCTTTTTTCACACTCATGAGCATGCTTCCGACGATACCGCCTGTAACAGCAGAGGGACGGAAGGCGCCCTCAAGGATCGATACGAAAACAGACGGAATCCGGTTGAGATTCAGCAAAATTACACCGATGGCAAGGACAATATAAAACAGAGCCATAAACGGAACGAGCTTTTCTGTTACCTGTGCGATCCGTTTGACACCGCCGAGCAGGATCAGCGCTACGAGTACCGCAATGATGATACCCTGAATCAGGTTGGAGGTCGGGATCGCGTCCTTTGAGATCACATGGTAATTCATCAGTGCGGAGTTGACTGCGGTTGTGATGGTGTTGACCTGCGTTGCATTTCCGGTTCCGAACACAGTCAGTACACCGAAAGCAGCGAAAAGATAGGCCAGAAAATGCCATTTTTTGCTGAGACCGTTTTTGATGTAATACATCGGTCCGCCGACGAGTTCCCCGTTGGCGTTTTTCTCGTGGTAGAAAACAGCCAGTGTTACCTCGGCAAATTTCGTACACATGCCGAGCAGGGCGGAAACCCACATCCAGAACACGGCACCGGGTCCGCCGATAGCGATAGCGCCGGCAACACCGGCAATATTACCGGTACCGACCGTGGCGGCAAGTGCTGTACAGACCGCCTGGAACGGTGTAATTGCGCCATCGGAAGCATCTCGTTTGCGGAACATTCTTCCGAGCGTTGTGCGGATCGCATACGGGAATTTTCGAATCTGGAGGAAACGGGTGCGCAGACTCAGGTAAAGGCCGACACCGAAAATGCAGATCATAGCCGGAACACCCCAGATAAAATTGTTCACGGCATTGTTGATGGTTTCAATCAGTTGGAGCATAGATACCTCTTTCTTTTTCATAAGCAGAAGCACTTTCTTGGAAGATCAGTGCTTTCATAAAGTAACACAATGCAAAAAGTATATCATCTCAGACGAGATTTGCAAGTTTTTTTCGAGAAAAAACGCGGACCCCCAATTTTTTGCGATTCCGGAAAGATATATTTTCTCTAGCCTTATGGGTTTACCATGAGCCAGGCGGTTTTTTACGTTTTCTTCCAGTTTTTGTGAAGGAATGCAGCGAAGTATGATAGAATAGAGAAAAAACAGAAAAGAGGATTATTGCCATGTTTCAGGTAATTGATATGCACTGCGACACCATCCCGGCGCTGCAGTGGAAGGAAAAACAGGAGCATCTTGCGGATGCGGATCTTCAGATCAATCTGGATAAGCTGGAAAAGGGCGGCAGCCTCTGCCAGTGCTTTTCTTTGTTTACGTTCCTGAAGGGACTGAAAGACGAAACACCGTTTGAGCATGTGAGAAAGCTGGCTGATCTCTGGAAATCAGAGGTGGAACGGTATCCGGACCGCATTTGTCAGATCAAAACGTATGCGGATCTGATGCAGGTACAGAAGGAAGGAAAAATAGGTGCGGTGATGACCGTCGAAGAGGGTGGTGTCTACGAGGGAAGCATAGAGAAGCTGCATACGCTGTACGATCTCGGTGTGCGGATTTCCACGCTGACCTGGAACTTTCCGAATGAGCTTGGATTCCCGAACCCGGCGCAGGAAGAGGGAAAGCCATATCTTCCGGATCTTGAAAACGGGCTGACACCGACCGGTATTGCCTTTGTCGAGGAGATGGAGCGGCTCGGCATAGTGATCGATTTATCACACTTAAATGATGCCGGAATCCGCGACGTTTTTGCGCATACGAGAGGTCCGGTCATTGCGTCCCATTCCAATGCGCGCGGCGCGTGCTTCCATCTGAGAAACCTTTCGGATGAAATGATTCGTCAGCTCGCAGAGCGTGGCGGCGTCACCGGTATCAATTTCTGTCCGTCGTTTCTGCGCGAGGAGGAACCGGCGGCGAAAAAGGCATCGACGATGGATATGGTACGCCATATGAAATATCTGCGCAACGTCGGCGGTATCGACATCATCGGCCTTGGAACCGATTTTGACGGCTTCAGCGGCGAGACGGATGTGCCGGACACTGCGCATATGCAGCATCTCGCAGATGTGATGAGTCACGAAGGCTTTACAGATGAGGAGATCGAGAAGGTCTTTTCCAAGAATGTACTTCGGGTGTTTAGAGAATGCTGGAAATAAAACTACAGCTCCGGTGATGCCGCCAGAAGCTCCTTTGTATAATCATTCTGCGGATGCGCAAACAGTTCTTCCGTCTCCGCGTTCTCCACAATCCGGCCTTCTTTCATCACGAGAACCCGGTCACACATCTGATAGATCACGTTGAGGTCATGCGAGATAAAGAGAATCGAGAGCTGAAGCTCCTCCTGAAGCTGAACCATCAGCTCCATGATCTGTTTCTGAATCGTCACATCGAGAGCGGAAACCGGTTCGTCGGCAAGAATCAGGCGTGAGCCCTGGATCAGTGCGGCTGCGATGCTGACTCTCTGCCGCTGGCCGCCGGAAAGTTCATGCGGGCGGCGTTTCAGGTGCTCTGCGGAGAGACCGACTCTTTCGGCCATCGCAAGAACCCGTTTTTTTCGTTCTTCTTTCGGAACTTTCTGCATCCGAAGCGGTTCTTCTAAAATCCAGGAGATTTTCTTCGCCGGATTCAGGGAGGAAAACGGGTCCTGGAAAATCATCTGCGGATGGTCGACCTGCGAAATTATTTCGCCTTCATCTGGGCGGATAAATCCTAAGATCACTTTGGAGAGTGTCGATTTTCCGCATCCGCTCTCTCCGACGAGACCGAGAATTTCATTTTCATGAAGCTCGAAAGAGATATCATGAAGCACCGTTTTTCTCTGCTTTCCCTCCTGATAGGAGGCAGAAATATGGCTGACTTTCAGAATGTTGTTCGGACTGATTTCTTCCATGGGTTATTCCTCCTTTTCCGCCGGCGGAGCAGCTTTTTTGTCAGAGCCTGTCGGCCATTGAGCTGTTGAAGCGATTTTGATTCGCTTTCGCAGCGATGTTCGTCGGTTCGGAATTGCATCGAGCAGGCGGCGGGTGTAGTCTTCCTTCGGGTGGAAAAAGACATCGTCTACACTGCCGGATTCCACAATCGTCCCATGATTCATGACGATGACCCGGTCACAGAGCGAACGGATGACGCCGAGGTCGTGTGAGATAAAAAGAATCGCCGTGTGATGGCGTTCATTGATTTTTTTCAGCAGCTTTAAGATCTGCGACTGAATCGTCACATCAAGAGCTGTTGTCGGCTCGTCTGCAATCAGAAGCTTCGGTTCTGTAATAAGCGCCGCAGCGATCATCACCCTCTGGCGCTGACCGCCGGAGAGCTGGTGAGGGTATTTTTTGCAAAGCTTTTCCGGGTCGGGAAGCTCGACCTCATGCATTATGGCAAGAACCTTTTCATGACGTTCTGCCGGTGTGCAGCTCTCATGAATCAGCAGTCCCTCTGCAATTTGTTCTTCGATGGTCAGAACCGGATTTAAAGAGGTCATCGGCTCCTGAAAAATCATACTGATTTCTTTTCCGCGGATGCGCTGCAGATCCTGGCTGGAGGCGTGCGCAACGGAAGAACCTTCGTAGAGAATTTCTCCGCCGGATACGGCGGAATTTTCCTTTAAAAGCTGCAGAATGGAGAGTGCTGTCTGCGTTTTGCCGGAACCGGATTCCCCGACAATGCCAAGCGTCTCACCTTCTTCTAAGGAAAAGGAGATGCCTTTTACCACTTCGGTCGGTGGCGTGGTATCGTAAAATGCAATTTTTAAGTCACGTACATCGAGAAGTGCCATATCAGTTACCGCCTTTCTTCTGTAATCCGTCGCCGAGGAGCGATACGCCAAGCGCCAGTAAAATGACGGCAAGACCGGGGAAAACAGAGCCCCAGGGAGCAGTCATCAGATACGTCTGGGATTCTGAGAGCATCCGTCCAAGCGAGGCATCGGGCGGCTGGACACCGATGCCGAGAAAGCTCATGCCGGCCTCGGAGAGAACGGCGTTGTTGAAACCGATTGCTGCCATCGAAAGAAGGGACGGGACCGTATTTGGCAGGATATGTACAAATATGATCCGAAGATGGGAAACACCCATCAGACGGGCACTTTTGACATAGTCCATATCTTTGCGTGCGAGAAATTCGCTTCTGGTGATACGTGCAAAGCTCGGAATGAATACGATACCGAGTGCAAGGATCACGTTGTATTTGCCGGGACCCAGCAGCGCGATAAATACCAGCGCCAGCAGGATTCCCGGAAAGGAAACAATGACATCGTTTATGCGCATCAGGATTTCGTCAATCCATCCGCCAAAATACCCGGTGAACGCACCGACAAGAACACCAATGGTTCCGCCGAGCAGCAGAGTAGCGAAAGCGACGAAGAAGGTTGTACCGGTTCCTTTTAAGACGCGGCTGAAAATATCGCGTCCAAAGTGATCGCAGCCGAACGGGTGCGACAGAGATGGAGCAGCAAACTTGGCTGCGCCGTTCATTGCATCCGGGTCGTACGGTGTGTAGAAAAAGCCGATCAGAAGAAACAGAAGCATAAAAGCGGTGAGAACAGCTCCGATGATCAGCGTGAGATTGCGTTTCTTTTTCATAATGAAAACCCTTTCCTTTGTCGTGGGCGGCTCCCCACGACCTTTCGGTCGCGGGAGCTGATGATCGAAAGCTCCCGTCAGTCTTTTACGCGGATACGCGGATCAATTCTGCCATACAGTAGATCTACCACGAAATTGATGATAATAATGAGGGCGGCGATCAGTACAAGGATGCCCTGAACCACGGGGTAATCGCGGTTGGAGATCGAAGTGATCAGAAGATTGCCCATGCCCGGAATCGAAAAAACCTGTTCCAGAATAATGCTGTTTGCCACAATATCTGCGATTGTCATGCCCCAGAAGGTCAGTACCGGAATCAGGGCGTTTTTCAGCACATGGTGATACATAACACGGCGTGTACTGTTTCCGCGGGAATAGGCGGTGCGCACATAGTCGGCATCGAGCTGCGAGAGCACAGAGCTGCGCAGCATTTTGACAGCCATGGAACAGCGCGGAAGTGCAATGGCGGCAGACGGTGCAACAAGATAACCGATAAAACCGGAAAAATTTTCAGAAATCGGCACATAGGCGCCCGGCTGAAACCATTTGAGAATCAGACCGAAAAGATACGTGATCAGAATACCGATGAAAAATCCCGGCACAGACATGATCACCTGATTGATCGTCATGATCAGCCGGTCCAGATGGCCTCCGGCGTGCTGTGCTGTGAAAATGCCGATGGGAATCGAGACAACAAGGATCATCAGGAATGCGATAACGGTGATAGCGATGGTAATCGGAACTTTATCGCGGATCAGTTCTCCGACCGGCATCGAGTACGAATACGAGGTGCCGAGATCTCCATGAAAAAAGCCGGTTACCCACGAAGCATACCGTTCCAGGACCGGCCGATCCAGCCCCATTTCCTTCTGCAGAGCCTCAATCCGCTCCGGCGTCGCCTCCGTTCCAAGCTGCGATTTTGCCGCATCTCCGGGTATGACGGAAAAGGCAAAGAACGATAAAAAGGATACAAGAAGCAGCGTAAGAAGGAGAGAGCCGAATTTCTTTGCAATGTATTTCATGAATGGAAATTCCTCCTTGTGTAATGTAGGATACTCCGGGAATTTTTCCCGGCTTATAAAAGCAGGCACAGAAAAGCTTCGGGCGTATCGGCTGAAGGTTTTCGTGCACGTCATTTTTATTGTAGACAATGCAGGTGTAAATAGCAAGATAAAATTGGAATATCTCGAATTACAGAATAACAGGAAAAGGCCTCTTGCATAACCGGTGCGGATGATGCAAAAAGCCTTTGATAAATTGCCTTCGATAAATCCCCTGTTTAGTTTTCCATTTCCCGTCCGAGGTACGTTGCAGCTACCTGGAGGAGCTTCTTTTCCGTGTCGCCCAGCAGGGACTCCCTGTCTTTGCCGCAGAGAATGACCGAACCGATGGCATCACCGGAGGAGAGAATCGGAAAAATGAGCTCCGGCAGAGGAGTAGTATTGTCTGTGTTTTCCAAAATTGAAAAATAAGCCTTTTCACCGGGACGCGCAAGTACTGTTTTCCGGTTCAGAATCGCCTCCTCCAGCCGGCTGCTGATGGACTTGCCAAGATAATTTTTCTGTTCCGGCCCGTTTGCCGCTACAATCTGTTCCTGATCCGAAACACAGACGAGACATCCGGTCACCGTTGAAATCGATTTTGTAAACCCTGCTGCGCATTCCGCCAGCTCTTCGATCGGTGAGTATTTCTTCAGGATAATCTCACCTTCCCGTCCGGTATAAATTTCCATGGCCTGTCCCTCCCGGATCCGCATCGTGCGCCGGATTTCCTTGGGAACCACTACACGCCCCAGATCATCAATCCTTCGAACAATTCCCGTCGCTTTCATATGAAAAATTCCTCCTGTTTCCGCAATGTACTTTCCATAATTTGTACTGTATGGGTAGTATGTGGAAAAACAGGTGGAATTATGCATGGAAAAAAGAAACAGTATTTCCGCTGTTTGCAGCAATTTCGGAAAAAATACAGTGAAACAGCAGTGGTTAGTCTGGTTGCTCCTTTTACAGAAGACTGCGGTCTTTTCCGAGATAGAACAAAGCGATCGTATCCGGTCCGACGTGGCTTCCGGTGCAGTAATCGTAGGAAGTATTGATAAACTCACGCACCTTCACTCTTTTCTGGATTTCTTCCATCATATAAAGAGATTCCTCATAGGCATCTGCATGTGCGATTCCGACGATCTGCTTTTCCGGTTCTTCGATCGTTTCACAGAAAAGACGAATCAGTTCATTTAAAACGGCCTTGCGTCCTCGGACATTCTTGTAGGAAACAATATAGCCATCTTCACTTCCACGCAGAATCGGTTTGATTTTCAGCATATTTCCGACCACAGCGACACTTCCCTTGATTCTTCCGGTACGGGAAAGATATTTCAGATCGCCGACGGTGAAAACACCGTTCATTTTGCCAACATAGGTTTCCAGAAGATCTGCCGCTTCGTCTACGTTCATGCCCTGATCGCGCATCTCGCTGGCATAAATGGCGAGGATGCCCTGTGCAAGAGAGGCATTCAGGGAATCGACGAGGCGGATTTTACGTTTTCCGCCGTATTCCTCAAGAAGCTCCTCGGCAGCAAGTCTTGCGGAGTTATAAGTTCCGCTGATGTTTTTGCTTAAGGAAAGATAGATGACATCCTGATCTGCTTCAAGAGCGGTGCGGAACGCATCCGCAAAATTTGCGGTGCTGATCAGTCCGGTCTTGATTTCACAGCCGGTACGCATAGCATTGTAATATTCTTTTCCTTTGGAAAGCTCCTCTTCCGGCGACAAATCCGGGTCGAAGCAGACCAGCTCTTTTCCATTCACAAGATTGACGAAAGAAACGACATGGATATCGTATTTTTTCGCAGTAACAGCAGGCAGATTTGCTGCTGAATCAACAAAAACCTGAAACATAAATAAAATTCTCCTTTGTAGTGTAAATGTCCCCCAAAATGATGTAACTTTTGATAAGCATTGTAGCACATTGTATCACCAAAGAAGAGAGATTTCAATGGAAGATAGACAACATACTACAAAGGAGTGTGCCGACAAGTTGATTCCTGAAATCATCTGTTTTCGGAAGAAATTTGACCAGGTATCAATGCATAGTAATAATGACCAAAAACGGCAGACGTATTTTTAGTAAAAACGGCTTTCGAAATAAAAATAAAATCGTTTTATCTATAAATGAGCAAGTTCGTGATTTTGCATAAAAGAAAGACACCTTGATTCTTGATGTTGTATAATGAAAGTGACGAAACAAACATTTGCAACATTTACGAAAGAAGGTGCCTCTTGCAAATACTATACATCATTCTTTATTCATATACAACCAGCTTAAGCAATTAAGGATAGAGTAAACTTACTGTCAGTTGGAGAGTTGCAGAAGATTCCCTGCTATGAACTTGACCAGATTGTTTTCTCATAGTCTACTTCTCCCACAGTGTTTTGGTGGCATTTCGTATTTGCTGAAGGTACATGAAAGTGTTCTCCTGTTAAATAAT